>Ga0154006_1000068_pt1 | contig 37836 bp, 37 predicted proteins | sample TSFL090MetaG_FD_104747 | JGI IMG/M metagenome (GOLD analysis project Ga0154006, IMG submission 104747) | Attine ant fungus gardens microbial communities from Florida, USA - TSFL090 MetaG | ecosystem: Host-associated > Fungi > Mycelium > Unclassified | place: USA: Florida, Wakulla State Forest...
ACCGTCTAGGAGAGGAAGAGGTGGTGATGATGTTAATGGTGATGATGATGAGTGGGATGGGAGTGAGAGTAGTGGTGATCAGGATGTGTTTGAGAGGAGGGGTGTTGTATGGGTTGAGAGCCGGTTGTGAATGTGTTTTTTTTGTGAAGAGGGTGCTTGTGGAGTAGAATCTCTCGGTCTTGAGGTTTTTTTTTTTGGCATGTACTTCTTTGCTTTCTTTTGCGTGATGAAATATGATAAAATTTGAAATGGTGTATTGTTGAGTTGTTTTTGTTTAGTCTGTGTTGTCATTGATAAGAAGAAACTTTTCTTGACTGGGATTGTTTCAGCCGATAATGAAATTGTTATAAAAAATCTTTTGTGGAGTGATAATAAACACACGACTTATTGTAAAGATGGTTGTAACACAGAGGCGGTGGATAGAACCATCATCACACGGTGATCCGCAGCAGATGTTTTTTATTTTCTATTTTTTATTTACAGGAACGGTACTTGAATAACCCTGGAGATAGCCCCGTGTAATAAATCGTTGAATTTTTTTAAAAAAAAATAACCCTGGAGATCACATCATTTCCAATTTCTCACCTTTCTTGTTCTTTTTACCCAATGCAAACACGATGCTGGCTTTTTTGGTAATAGACTGAGGTGATTGTTTTGATGATGAAGGAGATATTTTGTGATTTCGAAGGAATTTTCACAAGCATGGCGGTACTGGAGAACACAAGGTTGTCGGAGGGGAAAGCCAGGGTCTATTGTCGGATCATGGTTATTAAGTTGGAGTGAGTGAAGCATTTGGTTGTCGATGGTCAGAGTCAGATTCTGCGTTATCAAACAAGGAGCCGTATCTTCCTCTTCGTTGTTGTCCATATCCGAACAGATTGAATGACGCCTGTGCCGAGCCAAGGGTACTCTTCCAGGAGTCAGGAAGAACACTGGGACAAGATCGTCACAAGTTGACCTTGAGGTATCCACTGTGTCTCCCTACACCGTTCAAAGTACAATCATCTCAAGCCTGGGACCAAACTCAAGATCCGAATAACACCAATCTAGTAGTCAACTCCATCTCTTCCAACGGGTGGTTGAGTCTCTTGTTGAGAGGCATTGTGAGCTATAGGACAATGTTTGAAAATATCCCGAAGGATTTTAGGGTGGAGCCTGCGTATGGGAGCAATGTAGGCTCGAACCGTGCGCCCTCATCTTATCTAAAAAACCCTTGCTACCCGAAACTGTGGTATCTGTTCTTCCCCAGCCTTGGATTTCTTTTATGTGGGCTTGGATCCTGGTGACTTCAGAAATCAGCTGAGCTGGTGCTACGACATCAAGAGGGCAGTCGATCAAGTGGTGTTGCGCCCCATTTGCAGCGTCCTGAGAACATCTGTTCAGGAAAGCTCAGCCGAATACGAATGGTTCAGTACCGGGCTTGGATATTGGGTATACCATCTGGACTCACCTGATTTATTTTGCAGGAGAATATCAAAGTATTGCTTTGTTTTTTGTTGGAAAACTGATTAACGAGTAAAATGAATGGACTATCCAGTGACAATAACTGCCATCTGGTACAGCTCCCACACCCACAGCTTCGCCGTGCTCCTGCAAAATGATGATCAAATTTCCACCCACTGGATTCGGTGAGGCAGCTGCTTCGATGGTTCCACAGCCTTGTCCACCTGATAACAGCATCCACTCGCAACGTTGTTTCCCGCTCTTTCCACCCATTTCACCCACAAGTTAAATCAATGGCACACTCAAATGAAACTGCTGCTGTGAAACCAACTATCCGAATTGTTGGTGAGTACTACCCTGTCTTATCTGCTCAATCAATCACTAGACTGAACTGCATGTAGAATTTATCGCGGAGCTCGATCATAAATTTCCACAATCATTCATTATCAAACACTCTGACAAGGCGGATGGCTCTGGTCATCTCCGAGATACTGAAGGGAAAATCAAGAAAAACATTGAGGGAGAGCAACATCTCAAGTTAACGAGCAACTGGTGGGTTGAATGCATTATGCCTAGGCAGCGCTCAACATTTGTGCAATGTAGTATTCTCAAACAAGAAAGTGACCTGGATATTGAGATACACAGAAAGCATCCTCCGTGACAGAAAATCTTCAGTTTTGGGCGTATTTCAGATGATCCTTTGTGTCGAGTTAGCATTAAGTTTAACGATCTATGGGATCACTTGGTATCTGAGACACAGAAAGGGACCAAATGTAGGTTGATCTTTGCCTTGATCCCTCCAAGTCTTCTCAGAATACTTCAGCCAATTTCAAGGTTGAATTTCCCAATGGAATTCCAGGATTACAATTCTGGACCCTCGCCAAGGTATGCTATCATGGTTGCTGCCAACATCTAGATTGCCTGCTCAAGTCCAAATGTAGGCTCATGAATGTGATCTGAGTGCCCTGAATGCACAAATAAACAGCACAATCAAGGACCTGAACAATTTCAGACCTATTATGGATTGTCTCGGTTCTGCAGGTGATGTGGGTAGGATGTTCATTGAGTTTGGAATGGCTATCGGTGGAGTAAATCATGGTTGACTATCACACACATGTATTATCTGACTCGAAGCAGCTGAACTCTATAGCAAAATCGGTGTTTTCTTGCATCGATGTCATATACAAAGTTAGTCCCCTTTTCTACTTCCAGCGTGAAAGATACTGATAAATTTGGCAGCATTTCAAGACTCAAGAGGAATTTTACAAAGAAATGAAAAACTTGGCAGAGGGCATCAGAATCCTAGCTTCCCAGCTGGAACAGGTCAAGCAAGTTCCAAAATCAAACGAACTCTGTGTTACTATCGGTGAATTCCCTGGATTGATGACAGAAGTGGTGGAGTTTCTCGAGAAGTGGCTCAGAAGTTGGTCGGGTGCGTATTCTGTTGTGTGGAAGGATTACCAACTGAGTCGTTGGCTGCAGCCAAGCACATCCTCGTTCTCCCTCAAAAGGACAAAGTTGTTGAATTACGAAAGAAACTTGATGTGTTTGCGGGAAATTTTGACCGGGATCTTCTCATAGAGATTAGAACAGAACAAGGTATAATCTTTACGCCTGATATTCCAAATTCTCTGATTATTGGTATCAGCCGTCATCACGCATGATGCAAAGATCGTGGCTGATGACGTAAAAATTATACGGGCCGACATTGTAAACACTCAAGGTGGGTTGTCTGCCTTTTTCTGATTGGCTTTCATAACACGTCATTCATATACCAGAAATTGCCCATGCTACCCAAGTCGGTGTTGACAGTCTTCAAGGTGTGTTATCTGCGTTTCCTGATTAGTAATCCTCTTGACACACAACTTCGCATTAGCAAATGTAAAAGTAGTTACTGAGCAGAAGGAGCTGGACGACTTGGTGCGCGCACTTGGGGAGAATAAGCTCCCTTTGCACAGACCGTGTATGGAAGGCACCCGTACTACCATCCTACAAGAAATTGAAAACGAGATCAAGAGCGTCGATGGCCACAATTTAATCTGGATCAGAGGATCTCCTGGTGTTGGGAAATCTGCATTGGCAGCTAGTGTCACCACTCGGCTACGGGAACAAGGTCGCCATTTCATATCATTCCGTTTTGACCGTACACAATCCGCCACCATTACTACTGATGCACTTTGGTGTGTTGTTGCCCTTGGTCTTGCTCGCCTGTACCCCTCTGTGCGCCAACACATCCTTAACATTGTCCAAAAAAATAGGGTGCCCGAGCTACATGACATTGATGGTAGATTTAAATTCCTGATTGAGACACCACTACTGTCACTCAATGATGTATCGCGTGAGGACCTTCCTGTGATTGTGATAGACGCATTAGACGAATGTGGTGGCCTCAGGTACGACTTACCTGGAAAGGACGATTACAAGGGTCTTCTGCACACGCTCAAGCATTGGGCTCACGTTGATCACTTGAAGAGGTTCAAGTTGGTCATTGCCAGCCGGCAAGAGGACCATATCATCCAAACCTTCCCCAAATTAATCAGCATCCATATCACTGTTCCCTCTGGCAGTGATGTCCAGTTAGGAGATGCTGCTTCTGAAGACATCCGTATATTCCTCAAATCATCTCTTAAGAGTATGGGAATGAAAGATACACTGATCAAAAAGGCCCTTGATTACCTAGTTCCTCGTGCTGCTGGGATATTTATCTGGGCAACAACAGTTGCCAATTTCCTCGAACTCGATCCCGAAGGCCGGTTTGCCACCCTTGAAAAGGGTTTGAAAAGTTTGTATTCACTGTATGAAAAAATCATCAAAGCATCATTTGGACACGAGCTCGACGAGGAAGAGATCGGAGCAGTCACCTCGGTTATGGGCGCAATGGTTTTTGCCAAGCAAGCACTTGATGACGATGCGCTTATCATGCTTCCCCAAGTTAGGATACCATACTCAGATGCAAACAGGCTAGGGCTTATCCGCAAGGGTCTTGCATCCGTCATCGAATCTGGTTCTATCCTTCGTTTTCATCACCGCTCGCTGGAGGATTTTCTTCTATCAACCTTCTTTCTACAACAGCTACCTGAATTTTCCACTGTCCAAGATCGGGGCTATCATGAACATCAACTTGCCGTGTTATGTTTGAAAACCTTGGTATCACCCAGCCTCCATTTTAATATGTGCAACTTGGAGTCTTCGATCATAAAGAATGTTGATATCCAACCCACTTTCAAATCCACTATCCCCTCTCTCGTCTTGTATTCATGTTTGTTTTGGGTCGACCACATTATTCAAACTCCATTTGAGGAGAAGATGATAGAGGCAGTGGAATTTGTGATGTACGAGAAGTTACTGTTCTGGTTGGAGGTCATGAGCCTGACAGGTAATGTTCACGAGGCGTATATGATCCTCAGAAAGGCTGCAACATGGAAGGTGTGTTTCCAGATCATTTCTCTGCAATACATCTGATGTTGGTCGGCTAGTCCCTCAACCCTGATCATGAGTTGACATCGTATATTAATGATGCTCTCCGATTCGTTTCTGCATTCATCATTCCGATCTCTCAGCGCGCTCCGCATATGTACGTTTCAGCACTCCCCTTTGCACCTGAGGAATCTCTTGTTGCCAGAAAGTTCTGTCTGAGGTTTACCAACACTCTTGCGATCACTCAAGGGAAACCCAGTCAATGGCCATCAGTGGTATTCACTGCAGAGCACCACAAGGATTATGTGCAACATATAGTCTTCTCACCAGATGAAAGCACATTTGCTTCCATATCACCCCAAACTATGTATGTCTGCGACTCCGAAACTGGTCATTGCATTTCAGGCCCATTTGAGCTGCTGAAGTATGGGGAGGTATATAATGCCTGCTTCAGTCCTGATGGGAAACATATTCTACTTGGGTTTCGATTTGGCTCTGGTGCAGTAGTCTGGGACATTGAGACGGGCGAGGAGCAATTTCGAATCGAGAGCTATGATTTTGCCCTCATTGATCACGATGGAAGAATCGCCTCGGTCCGTTTGGTAGATGGAGACTGGGACGGCTCTAGAGATGAAAGTAAATTTCGGATCCTGGTCCAGCTCTTGGATGCTAGCAATGGTGCACTAGTATCCGACAGGCTGTTCGAGGTGAATGATGTTGGTCGCATCCGGTTTTCCCCTGATGGGCATTTTCTGGCCGTAGGAAAAAAGTCTGAGGATGTCATTGAATTATGGAACTTGGAAGATGGGAAGGATCCCCGACGAGTCCCATATCCTCATGGAAAATTGTCGTCACTCCACTTTTCTCCAACCAGCGACACTTTGATGGCCGATTTTAGGGAAAAACATCGTCATATTTACCTTTGGAGAGCTGACACACAAGAGATGGTATCCTTCAGCCGTGATTTCGACTATGGGCTACATGTTGTTCATTCACCAATCACCAACTACCTATTTATCCAACGAGCTCGCACGGCGGAGATGTGGGATGTCTCTATGACCGGCTCAAGATGGATCTGGAGAACGGAGTCTCTAGCTACATCAATTGTATCGAGTATCTGTCCATCACGCGATGGCCACAGGCTTTTAGTTGGATATCATAATGGAAGTGTGAGGATGTGGAATGTGGACCCCGAGGATTCGACGGGAAATCGGGCTGACACTATAGAAACTCAAGATGATACTGATACACGATATGTCGATACAATCTCACCCTCTGGAAAGGTGATGGCTACAGTATCGTTGCAATCTTACAACGTCGAATTTCTGGATACAAATACTTGGGAAATCGTAGCGTGCACAGATGTCAAGTTCGAAGATGGCATGAACATTGCATTTTCCCCAGATGACAACCAGGCGGCATTTTTGTCTAAACATTTCATCACGATCTGCGATATAATGCATCCGGAGAAGCGTGTCTCATTTGACCCCTGGCCGAAGAAAGATATCTGGTATTGGAATGTCACCTTCCAAACATGTAACAACCTGGTTATATGTGCCATCTTTGGTGATGACTCAGGATTACTCCAAGTTTGGCATCGGCAGGATCGTGCAGGTTTCGAATGCACCTATTCTTTAGACTTCAAGGTGGACAGAAACTCGTTCCCATACCTAGCACCCGATGGCTTGACCGTCGTCATCGTGCCATTGTCTAACTCTTCCTCCGCCACGTGCTATTCATGGAATCACAACACTGCCCAGTTTGATCCTGTCCACTTTGACGATCAAGTGCATATTCCCTGGGATTCCTACCCTGCGTACTCACCCGACGGGAAACTCTTCGCATGTTGGTCCGACGAAGATTCCCACGTCCGAGTGTGGGACACGCGAACTCGCCAACTCGTTTTCAAGTTTCCAACATCTGAGGTGTATGACATTGCCTTCTCACCTGCTCTGACTGGCCATCACCTTGGCGACAGACTCATTGCTCTTAGGTTCACGCATGAGAACGCAATAGGCATCTTTGATGTCTATCACGGTCATCTGTACGGTCAAATTTTGGGTCAAGCAAATGCATTTATGGCGTTTATACGAGATGGAACGGCGTTGGCATACTATTCCGACGACATTGGTCTGAGAACATGGGAAATAGCAGACCTCACAGCTGAAATAACAAGCCTCACAGCTGAGCATCGGCATTCCACCGATGGACTTGAGCTTATGATGCAAGGCATGAGGGATGGGTGGGTGATGGGTCAGGACAACGAGCCACTGTTTTGGGTCCCAATTGAGCACAGGAAAGATGTGTATGTACCACCGTGCAGAGTGGTGATTAAGCCACCCCAAATCTCAACAATCCTGGACTTGTCTAACTCAAGGTTCGGCAGAGAGTGGACGGAATGCATTGACAAAGAGTGGTTAAGGGAACTCGAGAGAAGGGAGAAGGAGGTAGGACATCTGTTGGAGTAAGAAACCAAGGTGCGTCTTGTCCTCAGTGGAAGTACTTAAGGTGTTCAAATGAGAAGTACGACTTCTGCAGAGCTCGCTGCTCTACCCAAGTTTTTGCTCTCTCGGTGTCTTAGGATATATTTTTGCTTTAGAGACTCAAAGGGCTCCGCCTAGTATTCTCTGCACTTATTACTGCTAAGCCTCTATCAAAGTAATTATAATGAATGATCACAACGTGCTTTGATAGATGTAGTAAAGATGAGATGCACTAATCCAGGTCTCATATCAAGGTGCAGGGAAAACGAGGTGAGATAATGTCAGCTGCATGGTTCAACTGCAAGCAGAGGGTGGAATACAGAGTAACGCCGGCAAATGTTGCGTGCTTCACCTCCTTTGATTACATCGCCGACAAATTAGTACAAACACGACCCCTCTGCTGGGCCCGCTGTTGTCACGAGCGAATTGGATGACGATGACCAGCAGGAAGCAGATAACTTGGTTGATCTGAAGAAGATGGAGGTCATGCAATCTGGTACTGAGGAGAGGAAGATGGGCATTAAGGGTTGGAGAAGGCTCAAGAGAATCCCTCAAGGGAACGCGGAAAATTTATCAGGAGCTAGGTATGCCATCTCATCCTTTTTCATTGACTCTAAATACACTATGCAGCTCAAGTGGCTAATCTCAATTCCCTCGCCCAACTCATCAATATCATCGTTCTCCACTATCTGTTACTCGCGAAAACCGTTCCTGACGGAAGCCCGAACTCGATTTGACATGAGTCAAAAAATCAAGAAATGACTAATTGAGTACTTTGCAATTGTCCGTCTCAAAGGACCCAATGCGGACAAGGAAGCGCGAAAAGCAGCCGCCGAGGAGCCTGTCAGCAAGCTGAAATCCTATCGATGCATGTAGACCTGTCCCCCAGACTCCACCTTTAGCAAATCCTTCGTCGTCTGCTCCCCTTTGCAAACCTCGCTCATTATCGATCAAGGGTTCAATATTTCTTGTAGTTGGGCTACCAGGTGCAGGCAAAACTTCTCTCTGTCAAAGCACGTCCAGCATATTTCTTGGCGGTATTCGTGACCAAGCCAAAATGTGCTTATGTTACATCCAGTCACGGATCCTTCCACTGCGCTCCTGGAAGTCTTGGATCTCGAACAAAACCGGAGCTTCAATAATGATTATATTCATCTATCTCAAGTTTTATTCATATACACTGCCAATTTTCTCGACACTATATCTTCGCCGTTATTCAATCGATGTGAAATAGTACATCTAGCGGGGGATTGGTTCGATGAAAAAGTGGCCACTGCGAACAGGTGTTTGGTATCTAAGCAGATTGAAATAAATGGATTGAGGAAATGACATGTGGAGATAAGTGAGGAAGCACTGAGAAATGGACAAGAGAGGCTGGGGTGAGGAGCTCGGAGTGGACTATTACCGGTGTTGTGAGGTTCGAAGCTGTACAGTGGGCTGAAGCATGAGAGTGACGGGTATGTTCCTTCGTCGGAAGAATTGGAACCATCATCGTGATGTACATTCCAATTGTCCGCCCCTCTGATCTAGAAACCACCCTTGTTCCTCATCAGATACTTCCGACTCCTTCACTTTTTCCGACCGTGATTCAGATCAACGTCCAGGTGGAGTTTACGGTCTCGTTGTGATGGGTCAAGGCGAAGGAGGAATATTGGTGTTGAGTTGGGGTTGACGTTATATGGGTTGAGAGCCGGTTGTGAATGATGCTTTTTTTGTCTGTTGAGTAGTAAAAAATTTCTTGAACCTGTGGCTCTTTGCTTGGTGAAATCATTGTTTTATTTTCATTTAGTTTATATTGTCATCATCAAGAAGAAATCTTCAGCGACCGATTCAACCGATAATATAATTGTCGTAAAGTCTCCTGCGTAACCATAATAAACTATAAACACAAACGACTTGTTGTGAATATATTCCGTTTGCAAGCTTGAGAACACAGAAGCATCGAGTAAACCATTATACGTCAATCTCTTGGACCGCAACAAAGGGGTTTCATAAGAACGGTAACCGACAGCTCAAAACCGCATCTCCCCCTTTCCAATTTCTCTCTCACTCGTGGCTGCCACTTTCTTGCCCTTTTTATCTGACGCAAACACAATGCTGGCTCTTTTTTGAATGGACTGACGTGGTCGCTCTCTATGACGTGACATTTTGTGATTTTGAGGGAACTTTCACGAGGTGTTATTGGATAATATCAAATTCCTGCGAAATGAATAATGTCAATTTCGTCGTTGTTGTGCAGAGAAGACGCGTATGTCGAGCCACCGATGATTATATAATTCTGCCTGGAGTCGGTTTTCGTTCCCTGAAAAAATGACACTGGGTCAAAATCGTCGTAAAGAAGTTGACCGTATGCAGTGACCTGCCTACACCCTTCGGAGCCAGGCCTGGAAGCATGTTCAGGATCCATATAGCATCACATTGAAGGATGGAATTTCGTAGCGAACTCAGACACTGTTTTGGCAACCAGAAAATCAATTTCAGAACGTAAAAATATAGACAGCAAGTGTTGCACATCACCAACAGGTCGAAAGGCACGTTTATTTACATAAATGGTCATGTGCTGCTTCGTCAAGTTCCAAGTCCATACAACGCGTCACTTGAGCTGTTTCGCCAACGAATTGTCTGTTACACTCCCTTGACTCAGCCCTTCGCGATGCACTCATTGTCCACCTCATCTTTGCCTGATGCCTTCACTGTCTCAGTGTCTCCTTGAGATGTGTGCAGAAGCGACTTGGCAAAAGCGTTGAAGATTTTAGGATTCTCGCACCTGAGCTGAGTGTCGAATGCCACGGCCATTTTCCACAAGTCAGGGAGATCTCTGATGGAGTCAAGAGCATGCTCGAAACTTTCCTCAGGCTTCTTCAATTGACACATAAGGTCATCAGGTAGTGCAGATACTTGAATGAGGTGAAGTGGCCTAATAGAGTTCTTGTCGAACGATACCGTTGAAATATGAGGTCGCGTTTGGACGAATTTTCATCAGTTGGATGTGTCTTCATTGTTGGGCACCCGACTTGACCGTCGTCCTTGTCGCATTTAACCCCACGTGTTAATCGCGAGACTGTCCAGTTTAATCCTGTTCACATTGACGATCAAGTGCTTATTTCCTAAGTACTCGCATGTTGGTCTGACGATGATTCTCACATCCGAATCTGGGACACACAAACTGGCCAACTCGTTTCCAATTATCCAACATCACAGGTATATAAAATTACTCTCACCTGCTCTGATCCTTTCCCTTGGCGACAGACTCATTGCTTATAGGTTCCCACGCGAGAATGCAATACGCCTCTTCGAATGCTCATATCGGTCATCTGTATGCGCAGATCCTTGGTAAGGCAAGAGCATAAATGGCGTTTATACGAGGTGGAACAGTGTTGACATACTATTCCTTCAATTTCGGTTTGAGAATCTGGGACGTAGAGCTGAGTACCGGAAATCCACTGATGGATATACTGATATGCTGCAAGGCATGGGGGGGTGGATGGGTCATGAGTCAGGACGATGAGCCACTGTTTCGGGTCCCACTCGAGCGCAAACATCTGTATGTACCACCGTTCAAAGTCGTGATTGAAGAGTCCCAAATCTCGACAATTGAAATTCAAGGTTCGGCAAAAAGTGGACAAAATACATCGACAAAGAGTAGTTGGGAGAACTAAAGAAAAAGGAGCAGTTGGAGTAAGAAACCAAGGTGTGTCTTGTCCTCAGTCGAAGCGCTTCAAAGTGTTCGAATGAATAGGTGAACTAGAAAGTAAGGTGTGCTCGCTGCTCTACTAAAATTCTTGCTCTCTCAATGTCTCAAGACATGTTTTTATCTTGACGAGTCTCTAGACACCCAATTTCTTGTACTTACAGCCGCCAGCCTGTATCCAGGTGATTATAAGGTCTCAACGTGTTTTTGCAGATGTAGTGAAGATGAGATACAACAGTACAACCCTCGTATCAAGGTGCAAGGAAAAAGAGGCAAGACAACGTTCAACTGACAGCAGAGAGTGGAAGACAGAATAACACCGGAAAATATCGCTTGTTGGTTTCAGAATCCATGACGAAATAACAACCAAGGACTTCCTGATGCAGGACACACTAGTCCCCTGGCCTTTGAGACGAAGAAATAATGAGAATACTCGGTTTTTACCTCAGCAGATATCTGAGTACTCACCCGACGGGAAACTCCTCGCATCTTGGTCTGACGATGATGCCCATGTTCGTGTCTGGGTTACACGAACCTGCCAACTCGTTTCCACGTTCCCAACGTCCGAGGTGGATAGAATTGCCCTCTCACCTGCTCTGATTAACCATTTCCTTGCCGATAGATTCATTGCTCTTCGATTCACGTGACAATGCAATGCGTCTCTTTGATGCCTATACTGGCCACCTATACGCTCAATTTTTGGGTTCAGCACCCGCATACAGGAACAACGTTGGCATAATGTTCCCTTGATCTTGGTTTGAGGATGACCCAGCATATCTCGCAGCTGAGCATTCCACTGATGGGTATGAGCATATGCTGCAAGGAATGATGGATGGGTGGGCGATGGGTCAAGACGATGGGCCACTGATTTGGGTCCCAGATGAGCACAAGAGATATTTGTGTGTGCGACCGCCCCAAGTGGTGATCGATGCGTGCCAAATCTCAACAATCCTGGACTTGTCTGGCTCAAGATTCGGCAAAAAGTGGATGGAATGCATTGACAAAGAGTGGTTGAGAGAACTGGAGAAAAAGGAGAAGGAGGTAGGAAATCTGTTGGAGTAAGAAACCAAGGTGCGCGTGTCCTCAGTTGAAGTACTCAAGGCGTTCAAATGAATAGGTGAATTGGAGAGAAGGAGGACCTCGGCAGAGCTCACCGCTCTACCAAGTTTTCGCTTCGGTCTAAGGACACCCACTATTCGCTATATTTACGGCTGCCAAGCCTCTATTTATAATGAATGGTCTCGACATGCTTTGGTTGATATAGTCATCTAGTAAAGATGATGAGATGCAAGGGTCCAAGCCTCATATCAAGGTACAAAGAAGATAATGTCAGTTGAACGGTTCAACTGCAAGCGGAGGGTGAAAGGTAAGAATAACAAATTCTGCTTGCTGGGTTGCCTTCACCTCAGCTCCAGATGCTTGACAAAATCACGATCAAGTACTTCCCGATGCAGGACACGCTAACCCCTTGGTTTTCGAGACAAAGAAATAAGAATAATATTTTCTGTGCATTATATAGCTAACAATGAAGACACATGAGAATTGGTACAAACACGACCCTATAGATTGCATTTCAACGGCATTGTGCGACAGGACATCTGCTAGGCCACTCCACCTCATTCAAAGGTGTTTTTACTACCTGAAGACCTTATGGGTCGATTGAAGAAGCATCAAGAAAGTTTCGAGCATGCTCTCGAGTCCATAAGAGATCTCCTTGACTCGTGGAAAACGGGTGCGGCGTTCAACACTCCACTCAGGCGCAAGAACCCCAGACTCTTCAACGCTTCTGCCAAGTCGCTTCTCCACGCATCTTAAACAGACAGGGAGACAGTGAGGGCATCAGGCAAAGATGAGGAGGACAATGAGGCTGAGTAAGGGAGGAGTAGCAGTCATCTACGTTGGCGAAACAGCTCAAGTAACGCACTGTATGGACTCGGAACTTGACAAGGCAGCACAAAGACCATTGATGCGAATGGGCGTGCCTTCCGATCTGTTTGTGAGGTTTTATTTTCTATCTGATATTCCTACGTTCTTAAATTCATTTTCCGGTTGCCAAAACAGCGCCTGACTACGAAATTCCATTCACTCGACGTGATGTTATATGGATCCTGAACTTGCTTTCAGGCCTGGAAAGACCGGCTTCGAAGAGTGTAGGCAGGTCGATAGATACGATCAACTTCTTTACGACGATCTTGCCCCAGTGTCCTTTTTTCAGAAGATGACATGATTCATTTCGCAGGAATCATGAATTATCCAATACCACCAGACTCGTGAAAGTTCCTTCAAAATCACAAAATGTCTCCATCATCGAATCATTCTAGAAAAAGAGCCAGCATCGTGTTCGCGTTGGCTGAAAGAGGGAACCACGAGTAAGAGTGGGAGGGGGAGACGCTGCTTTGAGTTGTCCGGTTATCGTTCTTAATAAAAACCTTGTTTGCAGTCCAAGAAATCATCATATGTTGACTCAACGCTTCTGTGTTCTTAAGCTTGCAGATGGAATCATGTCACAACAAGTCGTGTTGTGTTTATCATTTAAGATTTCTTCATACGAAAAAACAGCAAGTTTGAGGAATTGCTACTACTCAACAGACATCCTCTTCACATACTACATCATTTACAACCAACTCTCAACCCATACAACACCCCTTTGTTCCAAGTTCATGTTTACCCACTATCTCGTTCATTAACATGATTGACACTACCTCTCCCTCTCCTAGACCGCCCTCATTTTCTTGCACACATCTTCTTTCATTCCTCAATCACATCCTTTCCAAACGCTTCTTCCAGCGCTTCTCCTATCCACCCATACACAAAGTTGATTTCAGTTTCAATCTCCTTTTGAACATCGTGCTCGACATCTCTACTATTGGAATGCCTGGTGGCCCAACGAATAGGATTATTGGGGTCTTTGTCGATGATGAGTAAGATTTGGAAAGGGAAGCAGATGGCGAAGGATTTGCTAAAGGGACAGAACGTGGGGTGGGTTTATGTGTCGACAGGTTTTCAGGTTGTTGAGCGGGCTTCTGCTTTTTGTGCTTCCTTGTCAACACTGAGTTCTTTCAGACGGACTACTACGAAGCATTCATTATCTGTTTCTTCATTTTTTTCGAGACGAAAGCGATTGGCATCATGTTGAGTTTGGGCTTTAATTTTGTCATGAATCACCAAGGGAGTAAAGAATGGTGATGATGATGGGCTGGGTCATGGAATTGAAGTTAGCCATTGGAGCTGCGTAGCATATGTGACTGGAGTTGTCGATGAAAGGGATGAAAAGGCGTACATGGCTCCTGATGACACCATTTCCAGCGCTCCTTGTTGAGCCTTCTCCATTCCCTAATGTCTATCTCCTCGGTGCCAAATCACATAGCCTCGGTCTCCTTCTTCAGATCGGCCAAACTATCTGCTTCATACTTGTTATGGCCGTTCGTGGCACTATTATTGGCGGGATTATATGCGGTTGAATCACCAACACCACTCTGGCGGTTCAACAACTTGGGTCGAATAGCTGCGAGTTGTTAACGCAAGAAAAATTGTTTCTACTGCTTGGACAGCGACTTGAATACGGCGGAAGCTATTCTCCTTGATACCTCAGATACGGAGGCCTTCTTAGGGAAATCTCAGCGGCAAGAAACAAATGAGCGTTGACGTTTGGTGTGTTGAGCACGGCTAAACGGGGGGTGAAAACGGAGGGAGAGGGGATAGAAATTGTGACCAAGCAAATTTTTCGTTGTAGTCAGTATCGCTGCTCCCAACGAGAATGTCGGCCGTCCAGGGGATGTGAGCATCGACTATGTCTTCGACTATGGTGGCGATGTTGATGTAGCCCTCTTTCCTAACTGGTTGCAGGGCATCACGAGAAAATCTGTCGAGAAGTCTCAGAGCGGCCCGTTAACCATGCAGCTGTTTCCCTATTTGGGACCTTGTTGACGGGGAGATAGTGGACACGGAAAAAGGGTAAAGAGTCGGAGAGAGGAGGATTGTGCAGTGAGGGCGGAGAGCGAAGAGACAGACAAGACATGCCTGGTTCAGGTTGCGTGTTGGAAGATTTGTGATGTAAAGGATCCGGAAAGCTATGCCCCAACCGCCTGTGACTATGCGCTTGGGTGGAGCCACAACCGGGTCATGTATCGAGCACATGAGAAGTATACAACCACAGGGAAGACACAGTAGAGTAATAAATGGACAAACAATTTGCAGGTAACGTGGTGTTCTTTGATGTCAATCAAAAGACAACAGCTGTAAGCAAGAGACAAACAAGCTGATAATCAGCGAACAGTGATGATACCATCAGTAAACAAAGATCGATCCAAGACAATGACGATCAGTGGCAGTGCGTCTGCTGATCTATATAGTTGTTATATATTGATGGCATACTTAGATAAGATTCCAGTCGTTCAAATTGACGCTGGTATCACAACGGAGCTCATGCTGTAAAATTACTCTGGGAACACAAACAGAGAAAAATCAAATTTTGAGGGAGTCACATCTGTTACTTGCAGCAGCAGAGGTTCCATCTCAAAACCTTACATTTCTATTTAGTAAATGTATCTGATATGTATTGAAAATCGGCTGAGAATTGCCGAAGAAGGGTGATGAAGACAGCATAAGATAGACATCAAACTCACGTGTGAAATAAATCAATGTTGATTGATATGTTAAAAATAGTGCGTGAAGATGATGTGATACAGTGTTGTGATCATCATGGGTACGTGACACCCAACGAGAGTGGTCTCTATTAGGTAGGGATACAATGTAGATCATTTGAAAACTGGTCTACATGGATTAATGTCCTGACACAGCGTAGAAAAAGAGATAACGCACCAGGATTGAATTGTCTGCCTTGCGTGGGAATAGATTCCGTTCACATCATAGGATCAGACATATTTTTGTTTATTAATAGCTTGTGTTCGCATTACAAATCAAATTCTCAAAGAATTCATATTCATACTTGTTCTGCTTCCACCTCCGAAGATGGTAAAGTCAATGCCAAGGACAATGGCACGCATACTCGTTAGCCCATACACTCGCTGAGGATGAGGCATCAACCTTGTTGCAGTTATCTACATTGAGCGACCCAGGTTTTTCGTGTTTGTGCCCTACATCTCCAGTAAAATCTCATCGCTACTTATTTGTATAGACATAGTTCCTATTCACCCTCCCAAATGCATTCTTAGAGACTTTTATGACGTGAAAATGGATGAACGGTGTCTGCCATGACTTTCATATTGAATATGGTGATGCCTAGCGATCTACCCCTGCTCAAAAATCTGACAGTGATCTCCGTTTCTTGTTTCTACTACACTTAGTATTGCGGGAAAAGGATGTGGAGCATCAAATACCTCCTGCAAAGCAGACACGAGTGCCTTTAGACACAGATAAAACATTTTCAACTCAAAATGTAAGTTTTTCCCTGTTGCGCGACGCTGTAGGCAGGCTAATATTTTACCACTCCCCTTTCTGAAGCCCACTCGCAATGCCACCTCGAGCCTTTGCTGCCCCGAGTCCTGCGCCTCCCATAAGTGTCACCACTCTTTCTAGCTCTTCTACATTCCCAGGTGGTCAGCTACGCTATGCCAAATCGACTATTCAGAATTTTGAGAGATTCAAGGGTGTATCCCCTTTCATACAGCTTGTCGATCCTGGGGCATGTATCATTCTTATTGTAATGGATTTTTTCACCATTGAATACAAGCTCGCAAGCTCCTATCCTTCAAATCTTAATAGCAAAAAATCTTCGGTACAATGCTGACGACTTTATTTCTGATTTCTGTCTGATCATTGAGAACAACAAAAAGTTGTACAATGCTGACCACTACATTTGAGTTGCGGGAGAGCGTGTCAACAGATGTATCCTCTGCCAAAAGTAAGTACCCTCTTCTTCATAGCAGTTGATCCAGCTATGTATTGTATCTAGTCCACGTGGACTTGTCTCGTTCCTTCTACACTGATTCGTTCGCATCGGCCTTGAGTTCCCTATAATTTACCAACCGTGGTGTATTCTTCCTGAAGGTATGTTGGGTATTTTATGCTTCTGTATCCGTCTTATGAACATGCATCGTGGCAAATTGAAGATTGGACTCTAGCGCTTGATAGTTCCAAAGCTATTAGCTAGGAATCTACTATGTAAATTTATAAGCGTGTTCAAGATCAATTTCTCTCTTAATGTCTATGATCCGCACATTTGTATTGACTGCTCCCACTTGATATAGGTATCTCTCCTCTTGTTTATCACATTGTCTCATCTTTTCTAATAGCGGAAATCATTTGTTGCGCTTGTAGTAGTGTTGCTCCAGGTCATCTCTCAAACACCAGGGCTCATGATACCTGTGCGCAATTTAATGATTCGTCTATCTTTGCTTCCAAAGTATGATCCCAAGATACCTCGAATCAGCTGCCATAGTGCTAACCTCTGATTCAACAAATGGCTCAGTCGAATAGGATTTTCCAAACTTGATTGTGTCTCCTATACCTAACTCTGAATCATTTGTCTCGGGAAGGAACACCATTCGTCTTTCTACAGCTCCCTTAGTGCATTGAGTCAGCCAAATTATATATTGTCTTTCCATTTTTGGTAGAGGATGATGAAAACCTGTTGTCGACGTGTTATGTCATAGTCGTCAAGGCAAGTTGGCCTTCTGCACCAACGATAATTGGAATAATCAGTCTACAATGAGCCATGGTCAGCTCTCAACCAAGCTGGCGCAAAACTTAGACTGTGGCTGTGTTGGGCACACCAGGCACAATGTATCCGGTTACTTGATCTAGAGCCGGACAAAGACGTGAGTGACCGGATTGACCGGATTGACCTGCTTGACTCGGCAGCTAGAAGGGTGCCACCTTATCATCGACAGATGACTTGATTCACCTGTATATTTCAGCTAACCTGTGAGGCAAAGCTGAATTCGTGAAGTATTGTAAGATCGACAGGGCAAAAATGAAATCAAGCATTTCCCGATATGGTCACTCCATTTGCTTTCGGAACAGACCTCGCTCAAACAGGTACAATAATGTCGGACGTTCATTCCAAGTGAGGATAAAACTTCATTTAAGGCAGTATACTTCTAAAGAGGGTAGTGATTTAAATATATCCAGGTGACAAGAAGAGTCAGGTCTTAAGAACAGTAATTGAACAACTCGAACCCACGTTGACGTCTAAGGCTTGTATCTGTCCCAGTGGTTCAATCCTCACGCTCTTCACCTGGCTTAGCGTTACCGGACGCTAGCACACCTCCACAAGTACTAGAGCGTGTCTGCGACTCTCTGCCTCCCCTCCTAATTGCATTATCCAGGGTCGTAATTCCCCTTGAGAGAATATGTAGCTCCAACAGCAATAGCGTCGTGGCAATTCTTTGGACTTTGGGGATGCAAAGGAGAGTCGAACACAAATGTTGTCATCCACGAGGCAATCAAGACGAGTCCCTCAATCCATTCGCACTCAAGCTGTCACTGATCACCACCTCTCACTACCTTCGACATGCATAATGGTTTTGTCTCTCTGGCATGACATCAGAGGGATTGGAAGGCGCAAATGATCGTGGCCCCGCTATGTCAAGTCCTGGGTTCATACAACACGTTGCTTGAGCTGTTTAGCCAGCGGATATGGCTGTTACCCCTCCCTCGACTCAGTCTCCGCCTGCGCGACGAACTCATGGACCACCTCACGGTTGTTCTGCACCCTCACTGTCTACTTGTCTCCTTAAGAGGTGTGCAGAAGCGGCTTGGTAAAGTGTTGAACAGTCTGGAGTTCTCGCACCTGACATGAGTGTCGAATGCCGCGCCCATTTCCACAAGACGATCTCTTATGGACTCAAAGTACGCTCAAAACTCCCTCCCATGCTTCTTCAACCAACATATACTGTCGTCTGGGGGTAGTGTTGGACGAGGTGGAGTGGCCTAGCACAGGTCATGTCGAACTGTGCAGTTGAAATATAGGGCCGTGTTTCTATGTCGATGGAAAATCATATCTTTTGTGTCAGATCATCTACTGAGGTGTACACCAAATATTCTTGTTATTTCATCGTTGCGAAGGCCAAGGGGCCAGTGTCTTGCATCAGGAAGTCCTTGTTTGTTATTTGTCAAGTATTCGGAACCAACAGGCAATATTTGCTGGTACTACTGTCTTCCATTCCACTCTCTGCTTGCAGTTGATCTATGCAACTAACATTATCTTGCCTCTTTTTCCTTGCACCTTGATATCAGGTTTGGACTGTTGCATCTTATCTTCAACACATCTACGAAAATACGTTGAGACCTTATGATAACTTAAATAGAGACTGGCAGCTGTAAGCACAGAAAATTGGGTGTCTAGAGACTCGCCGAAATGAAAACATGTCTGAGACACCGAGAGAGAAAAAGTTGAGTAGACCAACGAGCACGTCCTATTTTCCAGTTCACCTATTAATTTGAACACTTTGAAGCACTTCGGCTGAGGGCAATACACACCTTAAGTAGTTCAACTGAGGACAAGACGCTCCTTGGTTTCCTACTCCAACAGATTTCCTACCTCCTTTTCCTTTTTCTCGAGTTCTCTCAACTACTCATTGTCCATGCATTCTGTCCAATTTCTGCCGAGCATGAATTTGAAAAATGTCGAGATTTGGGATCCCTCAACCACGAATTTGAACAGTGGTACATACAAATGTTTCCTGTGCTCGACTGGGACCCAAAACAGTGGCTTATTGTCCTGAGTGATCACCCATCCATCCCTCGTGCCTTGCAGCATATGCGTATATCCATAGGTGGATTTCTGGTACTCAGCTGTGAGATCTTCTACGTCCCAGACTCTCAAACCAAAGTTGAAGAAATAGTATTGAAGAGACGTACTGCGTTCTCGCATGGGAACCCAAGAGCAATGAGTCTGTCGACAAGGGAATGGTCAATCAGGGCAGGTGAGAGGGCAATTTCATACACCTCGGACGTTGGAAACTTGGAAACGAGTTTGTGTGTCCCAGACTCGGACGTGAGAATCTTGAACATGCAACGTCAGGTGAGTACTCACAATCAGCTGTCAACTCGCCGACCGGTGACTGATCCGGTCCACGTGTGACTGATCAGCATCACCGGCCGGCGATTCACAGCTGACTGGTGTCAGGAATAGATGAAACTGGATAGTCTCGTGATTCCATACGCGGGGTTAAGTCTGACAAGTGCCTAAAAATGAAGACACCTCTGACTGATGAAAATTGGTACAAACACGACCTTATATTTCAACTGTATCGCTCGACAAGACCTCTGTTAGGCCACTCCACCTCATTCAAGTGTTTGCAACATTCGATGGCCTTAGGTGTCCATTGAAAAGCCTGAGGAAAGTTTCGAGCATGCTCTTTAGTCCGTAAGATCTCTTTAACTCGTGAAAAATAGGTGCGGAAATCCACTCAGGTGCAAGAACCCCAAAATCTTCAACACTTTTGCCAAATCGCTTCTGCACACATGTTAAGAAGACAGGGAGACAGTGAAGGCATCGGGCAAAGATGAGGTGGCCAATCAGTGTGTCGCGAAGGGCTGAGTCAAGGGAGGGGTAACAGTCAAATCGTTGGCGAAACAGCTTAAGTGACGCGTTGTACGGACTTGGAACTTGACGAAGCAGCACCATGACCATTTATGTGAATGGACGTGCCTGTTGGTGATGTGCAACACTCGAAGTTCATTTTTTATTTGATATTTTTACGTTCTCAAATTTTTTTCGGTTGCCAAAACGGCCCCTGAGTTGACTACGAATTTCTATCCTTCAATGTGGTGCTATATGGATCCTGAAGTTGCTTCCGGGCCTGCAAAGACTGTCTTCGAAAGGTGTCAATGGATACGGTCAACTTCTTTACGACCATCTTGCCCCAGTGTCATTTTTCAGGGAACGAAAACCATTTCCCGGCAGAATTATATATGCACTGGTGGCTCGACATACGCGTCTTCTCTGCACAACGACAACGAAATTGACAATGTCCATTTCGCAGGAATCTTATAACATCTCGTTAAAGTTCCTTAAAAATCACAAAATGTCACCCTCATAAAAAGCGACCACGTCAGTCCATTCAAAAAAGAGCCAGCATTGTGTTTGCGTCAGATAAAAAGGACAAGAAAATGGCAGCCACGAGTGAGGGAGAAATTGGAAAGGGGGAGATGCGGTTTTGAGCTCTTGGTTACCGTTCTTATGAAATCCTTTGTTTCGATCCAAGAGAATTGTGTTGTGCTTATAATTTGTTATCGTTCCGCGGGAGACTTTTTATGATAATTTATTGTTGAAACAACTGATCTCCTGGTCGCTGAAGATTTCTTCTTCATGATGACAATATAAACTAAATGAAAACAAAAAACGATTCAGCAGATATACAATTTCGACTTCGGCCAAGCAAGCACATGCCAATGAACCACAGGTCCAAGAGACTTTCACTTAAGTTCTAGAATAAACAAACTCAGACGTCACCGATGTGGTAGACGACTGAGTAAGCCTAAGCACGGCCCTGGTATTTATACTAGAATGAATGTTTCACATTTGTCCTACAAGTAAAAGAAAGAAAAGAGAGAAACGACGTCACTATTGATCAGTCCCGTCCAATACTTTCTACTACTCAACAGACAAAAAAAACATCATTTACAACTGGCTCTCAAGCAATATAATATAACTGCAACCCCAGCTCAACACCAATATTCCTCCTTCGCCTTGACCCATCACAACAAGACCATAAACTCCACCTGGACGTTGATCTGAATCACGGTCGGAAAAAGTGAAGGAGTCGGAAGTATTAAGGGTGGTTTCTAGATCAGAGGGGCGGACAATTGGGATGTACATCACAGCTGTTGAGGATGATGATGATGGTATCAATTCTTCCGACGAAGGAACATATCCATTGCTCTCATGCTTTGGCCCACTGTACAGCTTCGAACCTCACAGCACTAGTGATAGTCCACTCCGAGCTCCTCACCACAGCCTCTCTTTTCCATCTCTCAGTGCTTCCTCAATCCATTCATTTCAATCTACTTAGATACCAAAAACCTGTTCGCAATGGCTACTTTTTCATTGAATAAATCCCCCCGCTAGATGTACTATTTCACATCGATTGAATAACGGTGAAGATATAGTGTCGAGAAAATTGGTAGTGTATATGAATAGAACTTGAGATAGATAAATATAATCATTATTGAAGCTCCAATTTTGTTTGAGATCCAAGATTTCCAGGAACGCAGTGGAAGGATCTCCACGCAGATTACTTTGTCCAATTTTGTCAACTTCGTCGAGAAGAATAACAGGCAGCAGTTGAACAACAGATCCGCGACTGGATGTAACATCAGCACATATTTTGACTTCGTCACGAACACTGCCAAGAGATATGCTGGACGTGCTTTGACAGAGAGAAGTTTTGCCTGCACCTGGTGGCCCAACTACAAGAAATATTGCACCTTTGATCGATAATGAGCGAGATTTGCAAAAGGGTGAGGATGAAAGGCGAGGAGACAGACGAGACAGGTCTAGTCGGAGCTGCGCGTTGGAGGTGTTCATGAAGGATTGCAATCGTAGCTGACAGAGATTCTGGTCGACGTTCCACCTTGCGATTATGTAAGGCAACGAGAAATGCACCAATTTGCGTCGGGACCAAAATATCCGGAGTGAAAAGGTGATTTCAAGTCGTTAACAGAGGATTAATCAGGTGTCTAGACCAGTCGAGCGAGGAGGGGACTGCCAAGGAATATGAAGCTCCAACAACGATGGCGAGTCTGTACAGCATATTGCTTGAGCAATTCAGCTAACGGAGATGCCTGTTACCCCTACCCTTGACTCAGCCCTTCGCAATGTGTTGGGATGTCGAGCGTTACACTAAAAATAGGTAGTAAATGATATTGATAGCTACGTTACATGATGAAGAATAGGTATATGGGTAGTGTAGTTAGTTTGTACTCACCATCCGTTTGTTACCATACCATACCTTGTACCCTCCCCCGTTCGTATTTCAACACAACACACTCATTGACCACCTCATTTTTTCCTGGTCCCTCGCTATCTCCCTGGCCCCTTTGAGAGTCGTGTGGAAGCAGCCTGAGGGTCGAATGCCCGCACCATTCTCTTATGGACTCCAGAGTATGTTCTCAGGTTTCTTCAATCAACACATAAGATCGTCTGGCGATCGTGCGAGCACTTCGACGAGGAGTGGCCTAGGAGAGATCTTGTCAAATAATGGGGTTCTGGCGATGTAATGCACAAAGAATGTCAAGTATCCAGAGCTGAGGAGAATTGGCACGCAACATTTGTCAGCGTTACTCTGCGTTCCACCCTCTGCTTGTAGTTGAACTATTCAACTGACATTATCTTGCCTCTTTTTCTTTTCAATCATTCTAATTACTTTGATAGAGGCTTGGCAGTGATGAGCACAGAGAACACTAGGCGGTGCCATTAGAGTCGCTGAAGCGAAAATGTCCTGAAACACTGAGAGAAGCAAAACTTGGGTACAGCAGCGAGCTCTGCGGAAGTCGTCCTTCTCTCCAATTCACCTATTCATTTGAATACCTTAAGTACTTCGACTGAGGACAAGGCGCACCTTGGTTTCTTACTCCAACAGATTTCCTACCTCCTTCTCCTTTTTCTCGAGTTCCCTCAACCATTCTTTGTCAATGCATTCCATCCACTTTCTACCGAATCTTGAGTTAGACGAGTCCAGGATTGTTGGAACTTGGGGAGCCTCAATCACCACTTTACACTGTGGTACATACACATCTTTCCTGTGCTCGATTGGAACCCAAAACAGTGGCTCATTGTCCTGACCCATCACCCACCCATCCATCATGCCTCGCATCAAAAGTTCATGTCCATCTGCGGAATACTGGTGCTCAGCTGTGAGGTCTGTGACTTCCCATGTTCTCAGACCAATGTTGGGGCCATGGTATGCCAACGCTGTTCCATCTCGTATAAACCCCGTAAATGCATTTTCTTGACCCAAAATTTGACCGTGCAGATGACCGTTATAGGCATCAAAGATGCCTATTGCATTTTCATGTGTGAACCTGAGAGCAATGAGTCTGTCGCCAAGAGAATGATCAATCAGAGAAGGTGAGAGGGCAATCCAATGCACCTCGGACGTTGGAAACTTGGAAACGAGTTGGCGAGTTCGTGTGTCCCACACTCGGACATGGGAATCTTCGTCAGACCAACATGCGAAGAGTTTCCCGTCGGGTGAGTACGTAGGTGGGGAATCCCAGGGAATATGCAGTTGATCGTCAAAGTGGACAGGATCAAACTGGGCAGTGTTGTGATTCCATGAATAACATATGGCAGAGGAAGAGGAAGAGTCGGGCACGATGACGACGGTCAAGCCATCGGGTGCCAGGAATGGATTGGAGTTTCTGTGCGCCTTGAAGTCTAAAGAATAGGTGCATTTGAAACCTGCAGGATCCTGCCGATGCCAAACTTGGAGTAATCCTGAGTCATCACCAAAGATGGCACATACAACTAGGTCGTTACATGTTTGGAAGGTGACCCTCCAAAACCAGACATCTTTTCTCGGCCAGGGGTCAAATGAGACACGCTTCTCCGGATGCATTATATCCCATATCGTGATCAGATGTTTACACAAAATCGCCGCCTGGTTGTCATCTGGGGAGAATGCAATGCTCATGCGATCTTCGTACTCGACATCTGTGCGCGCTACGATTTCCCAAGTATTTGTACCCAGGAATTCGATGTTGTAAGATTGCAGCGATACTGTAGCCGCCACCTTTCCAGAGGGTGAGAATGTAAGGACCAATTGCGTATTAGTAACATATTGAGTGTCTATAGTGTCAGTCCGATTTCCCGTCGAATCCTCTAGGTTCACGCTCCACATCCTGACACTTCCACTATAATATCCAACTAAAAGCCTGTGGCCATCGCGTGATGGACAGGTACTCGATAAAGCTGAAGTGGCTGAAGACTTCGTCTCCCAGATCATCTTTGAGCCTGTCGTAGTGACATCCCACATCCCTACTGTAAGATCTCGTTCGATAAACAGGCGATTGGTGAGGGATGAATGAATAGCATGTGGAGTATAGTCAAAATCATGGCTGAAGGATACCATCTCTTGTGTGTCCAATCTCCAAAGGTAAATATGACGAAGTTTTTCCCTAAATACGGCCATCAAAGTGTCGCTGGTTGGAGAAAAGCGGAGTGATGACAAATTTCCAGGAGGATATGGGAATCGTTGGGAATCTTTGCCATCTTCCAAGTTCCATAATTCAATGACATCCTCAGACTTTCTTCCTACGGCCAGAAAATGCCCATCAGGGGAAATTCGGGTGAGGCCAGCATCATTCACCTCAAACAGCCTGTCAGATATTAGTGCACCATTTCTGGCATCCCACAGCTGGACCAGAATACGAGCTTCATCTACCTCATGTGTGGAGGCAATTGTTTCATCATGATGAACGAAGGCGAAATCATAGCCGTTGATTCGAAATTGCTCCTCACCCATCTCAATGTCCCAGACTACTGCATAAGAGTAAAATCCGACTAGAACACGTTTCCCATCAGGACTGAAGCAGGCATCATATACGTTCCCATAATTCAGCAGCTTAAATGGGCCTGAAATGCAATGACCGGTTTCAGAGTCGCAGACATACATGGTTTGGGGTGATATGGAAGCAAAGGTGCGTTCATCTGCCGAGAAGACCATATGCACCACACGATCCTTGTGGTATTCTGCAGTGAATACCACTGTTGGCCATTGACTGGGTTTCCCTTGAGTGATCGCAAGAGTGTTGGGAACCCTTGGACAGAACTTCCTGGCAACATGAGATTGCTCAGGTGCGAAGGGGAGTGCTGAGATGTAAACATGCGGAGCGCGCTGAGAGATCGGAATGATGAATGCAGAAACAAATCGAAGAGCATCATGGATGAACAATGTCAGCTCATGATCAGGGTTGAGGGACTGGCCAGCCGAAATCAGACGTATCGCAAAGAAAAGATCTGGAGACATACCTTCCATGTTGCAGCCCTTCTGAGGATCAAATATGCCTTATGAACATTACCCGTCAGGCTCATGACCTCCAACCAGAACAGTAGCTTCTCGTACATCACAAATTGCACTGCTACCATCATCTTCTCGTCGGATGGAGTCTGAGTAACATGGTCTACCCAGAACAGAGATGAATAGGAAATGAGAGGAGAGACGGTAGACTTGACATCTATATCCACATTATTGATGCTTGAAGAGTCCAAGTTACCCATATTGAAGCGCAGCTCCGATGACACCATAGCCTTCAAACACAGAATAGCAAGCTGACGTTCATGAAGTTCACGATCCCAGATACCAGAGAGCTTGTGTGATTGTTGTCGAAAGTAGACGGAAAGAAGAAAATCCTCAAACGACCGGTGATGGAAATGAAGGACAGGACCAGAGTCGAGGACTGACATGAGACCTTTTCGGATCAATCGCAATACATCTGAATCGCCAATCTTGACTCCAGGAAGCATCAGAAGCACATCGTCGCTGAGTGGCTGCTTGGCGAAAATCATTGCACCCATAACAGAGACGACCCCTTGGATCTCTTCTTCACAAATCCATGTGAATGCTGCTTCAACGACAGTGAGGTACACCGAGTACAACTCATCTAGCCCCTCTGTGTTGTCTCCCCGCTTCTTTGACTCGAGAATGCCAAGCCGTACCCTGGGATCCACTTCGAGGAAGTCGGCCACAGTCGTTGCCCATATAAAAATACCTGAAGCACGAGGGACCAGGCGATCGAGAGCCCTTTTGATCCATGCATCTCCCTCTCCCATTAATTCGAGTCGTGACTTGAGGAACACACGGATATCATGGGAAGTATCATCTCCTGGCTTAACATTGTTGCCAGAAGGAATATTGATATGGATGCTGATAGACTCGGGGAAGATTCGGCTCACATGGTCCTCTGGCCGGCTGGTGATAACTAGCTTAAACTTCTTCAAGTGATCAACTTGAGCCCAATGCTTAAGTGTATGCAGGAGACCCTTGTGATCATCCTTTCCAGATGAATCGTGCCCCTGACCACCACACTCGTCCAATGCATCTATCACAATCACCGGAAGCTCCTCATGCGGAACAGTGTCACCCAACATGGATAATGGTACCTCGACGAGCGATTTGAAAAGCCGATCAATATCAGGTGAGTTGTGCCCTTGATTGCCCTGAGCTATGTGTTGTCGAAGGAAGGGGTACAGGCGAGCAAGATCACATGCGACAGTGCGCCAGAGGGCAATCGTGGTGACCGTAGATTGCGTGCGGTCGAATCGGAATGAGATTACATGGCGCTTCTGGTCTACTAGTCGATTGGCAATGCTAGCTGCCAAGGCAGATTTCCCAACGCCAGGGGATCCCCTTATCAAAATCATATTTGGGCCATCAACGTTCTTGATCTCGTCTTCAATCTCTTGTAAGATGATTGTGCGGGTGTCTTCCATACATGGTTTGCGCAGAGGGAGCCTATTCTCCTCGAGGGCTCGTATTAGATCATCCAGTTCCTTCTTTTTCGCAATCTCTGGTACAAAATTATGCGTCCCGTGGAAAGCTAAATGGAAAAGATAGACAACACACCTTGAAGGCTCTCGACACCGGCTTGCATAGCATGGACAGTTTCTGGTAGATAAATGACGCGTTAAGAGAGCTGGTCAGGAATCACAAACAGCCCACCTTGAACATTCGAAACGCCACCGACAATGGTGGCTGAAATCACAGTTCAGACAGATTGAACAATAAATATAGGCAGAGACCAAACCTTGTCCTATTCGGACCTCTACCATCAGATCTACCACAAATCTCTCCCTGAACTCATCCACATTCCTCCGTAACTCGATAGCTTTGTCCTTATGAGGTAAAACGAGAATGTGTTTGGCTGTGACCAACGAATCAGTCATCAATCCATCCCACACAGCAGAATACACACCTGACCAACTTTCCAGCCACTTCTCGATGAACTCTACTACTTCTCTCATCATTCTAGGGAATTCACTGATAGTGACACGCAACTCGTTTGAATTTGGAATGTCTTTGAGCTTGTCGAGCTGGCCAGCCAGGATTCTGATACTCTCCGCCATGTTTTTCATTTCTCTGTGAGATTCCTCTTGCGCTTTGAAATGCTGCCAAATTCATCAGTATCATCCATGCTCTAAAAAAAAGAGAACCAACTTGATATACGACATCAATACAAGAAACTACCGATTTTACTATAGAATTCAGCTGCTTCGAGTCAGCAAACGTGTGCGCGTGCCAGTCAACAATGATTTACTCCACCGATAGCCTTTCCGAACTCAATGAACATCGCACCCACATTACCTGTAGTACCGAGACGATCCATTATAGGCCTGAAATTGTTCAGGTCCTCGATCGTGCTCTTGATTCGCGCGTTCAGGGCTCTCAGGTTACATTTGTAAGCCTACAACTAAACTTGAGCAGGTAGTCTATATATTGACAGCAACCATAATAGCGTACCTTAGCGACAATCCAGAATTGTAATCCTGGAATTTCATTGGGGAGTTCAACCCTAAAACTTGCTGAAGTATTCTGAGTATATTTGAAGCAAAGGAGACAAAGATCAACCGACATTTGATTCCTTCATCTGTTTCGGATACGAGGTGATCCCATAGATCGTTGAACTTGATGCTGACTTGACACAGAGGACCATCCTCTGAGATACGGCCAAAACTGAAGATTTTCTGTCGCAAAGGATGCTTTTTGTGTATCTCGATATCCAGATCGCTTTCGTGTTTGAGAATACTGCATTGCATGGATGTAATGTTGAGCACTGCCTACGCGTGAGACGTTCAACCTACCATTTGCTTGTCAGCTTGAGGTGTTGCACTCCCTCAATATTCTCCTTGAGTTTCCCTTTAGTGTCTCGAAGGTGGCCAGGGCCATCTGCCTTGTCAGAGTGTTTGATGATCAACGAGTGTGGCAATTGATAATCGAGCTTCGTGATAAATTCTAAATGCAGTTCAGTCTACTGATAGATTGAGCCGATGAGAAAGAGTCATACGCACCGACAATTTGGATCGTTGGTACCATAGTAGTAGTTTCACTTGAGTTTGCCATTGATTCAACTTTGGGTGGAGGGAGGAAGAAACAATGTTGCGAAGGGGGATATGATGTTATAAGGTGGACCAGGCTGTAAAACCATCCAAAGCGGCTGTTACTGCCTCACCGATTGATCATAATTCTCCAGCCATATCAGAAGCATGGCGAGGTCACAAGTGCTCTGGCTTGCATCAGCCGTTCCCTTTCGGCTGACATAGTCTCCGGTTACAATTGGTTAACTCACTGCATCCGTCATAAAAAGCACGGGAGACCTCATGCCCTTGGGAGAGTATTGTCTTCAGTCGTCAAATGTTTCTCACCACTGCCCTGATGTTCGGATGTACTCAATCCAAATTGACTCTGAGTACCATGAAAATACAAACATTCCTGCCAGTCTCAGTATCAACCGTAAGGGAAGAGCTGTTTTATCGCATCGACCACAATCAATATTTTTAACTGCTAAATTAAAATAGGAAACAAAGGTAGCAGGTGTGATGGCAAAAATGAATATTTATTTCACACACCAAGCCCTTTGTGTTGTGTACTTGGGCAACGATTAAAGAGATCACATGACCATAAAAGAACCATCTCCAAGGCACATGATCCTAGAGAGAGTGTGTGTGTTCTGTATTTATATACCACAATAAGCAAACAGGTGCTAAGATGTGGTGGTGAGTTACATAGTGGTACACTACTGACTATACCCAAGCTACAGGGGTGAGCTACTAGAGTCATTCCAAATCAGTATCATGAGTCACTGTCAGGAATGTGGAACAGAGTTGGAGTTAGCTGTAAGGGCAACCGGAGCAGAGTAACTCCAGGAGAAACCTCAGTCTATAAATACACTCTCGAGTACATTACAACTCACTTCCAGAAGAAACCTGAGAGAATAGGATGAGGCTCCTGGAGGGGTATTCTATACTATATATATAAGTCTGCTTATCTCAGAATGTCCTAACAGTCAGGGTGGGGAGTGAGGGAGCTAACTAATTAAATATTAGGTGATGGTATTTAATTAGTGTAGGGTTGCTCCAGTGGATTGCTACTAGTGTATCAGAAGTGAAGTTTAGTGCAATGTCAGCAACTGACTCAAGAACCTTAAGTTAGGGTTGAACTCAAGATGGCTCTTCAGGGTTAGAAGAGAACTCAGTGGGGTTCTTGCTCAATTGCAGTCTACTATATATACAAGTATACTATTTTCTATTAGTTACCAGTTCAACTCCAGTCCATGTTCATTCTATTTATAGCTTATTTGTCATAGTTGAGGCAACTTATGACAGTACCCTCCTCTTAAATATAAGGGTGACTGGAGCAGAGTATCTCTAGGAGAATCCTCAGATAAATTAGAGTCTGGAATATAGTTATACTCACCTCTAGGAGAATCCTCAGAGATTAGAATAAGGCTCCTGGAGGGGTACTCTATACTATATATACACTTTGGCACTAGTACATTGTTATGATCATACCTTCTATATATTCTATCCTTGTACACCCTATGTTACAGTCCTCCTGTAATATACAGTCACATTGCCTCACACAAGGATGTCATTACCTTAGTTACACTGTTTACAAACAGTTCAAGCTCTTTGTAATAGTTTTCCAGAGCCCTTAGTTATAAGTTAGCATTTGTAAAAACCCATCTCAGCTTTGTTCTCCACTTAGTAAATTCCTCCTGAATCCATCACTTATTTGATCTCTCACTGAACCCACCTATTCTGCACCTCAAGAGAGAAAATGTAGAGATTGATCCAGCTAGCTGGCTGAGATCAAGTCAATATAGAATTATAGAGTCCCTACTTGACACCTTGTGTATGTCTCATATCTTTTTCATATTCTTTGATTTTCTTCTTCTTCTTTGGGGATGTTAATTATATTATGTATGATTCATCTATAAGGGATATCTACTTCTTATGTTCTCTTTCTTGTGATCCTCTTTCAACTTCTATTTCTTCTGTACCCTAAAAATCTATATAAAAGTAGTACTATGTCATGTATGTTCTACATTCTGAAACCTATTGTGCTTTTCCTATATCACCTCCTCTGTTAGCATAGAGTTGTGAGAACTCAGAGCTTTAACCAAGGTGGTTGTTCAAGAAGAACTCAATAAAGTTCTTTGCTGAATTGTCCTACTATTTATACAGATGCTTGTTGGTCTGTGCATCTATCTCCTGTGATCACATGACCTTGCCTAATAACTGTACATATCTTATATAAGCTTTCCCACACTATTTATATTCTTCTTGCATTGAACTCCTAGATATTATCTATTAGGTTGAGGAATGCATGGGAAATAGTTTCTTTCCTAGGGACTATCTTATAATACGGCCCCTTCTTCAAGTTTCCTTGTCCTAAGGAATGTTTCCACCAATTCCAATTTTTTTCCCATCTTCTTTCTCTCTGCCTATCATACTCTTTGTTTGACCATTCCCATAATATTTTTGCTGTAAATCTCCCTGGTAATCCCCTTGAGAATACTTTTTCATTGTCCTCTTTCTCCTGTCTTTTTATTTCTTTGGTCTCTTCTCTATAGTCCCTCTCAAACTCTTCTACTAGTTCCTTTGTGTTTTCCAAATTTTCTCTTTTTTTCTATGTATCCTCTTCTACTGTGTATTCTTTCCATTGTACCAAGAACTTCTTCTTCCCTCTTACCACCCTTTTATTCAGTATTTTCTCTACTTTGAACTCTTCTTCCCCTTCTATGATGACTGGCCTTGGAGGTATCTTTTTCTGCTCTTTCACCTGGAGCTGGTACAGGTGTACTCAACTTACGTTTACTATGGGATGGATTTTAATAGAGCTAGGCAATTCTAACTCTATAGCATTGCTCAAGACAATCTCTTTCACTTTATAGGGTCCTACAAAGCACTTTGTTAGTTTTTCTGATCTTCTTTCCTTTATTTGCTACTTTAAGTCCTTGGTACTTAGCAATACTAGATCCCCTACTCTGTACTCTTTTCCTTTACTCCTTTTTCTGTCTGTGAACCTTTTTATTTCCTTCTGTGCTTTCTTTAGTGCTGCTTTTGCTTTCTTTTGAATCCTCTTCATTCTCTCCACAAACCTTTCTGCTGCTTTATACTTTTTCTTCCTTTTCCCTTCAAAGCCCATTCTTGGGTTTTGACCATAATTAGTCTCAAATGGAGACACTTTTGTAGCCGAGTGTATTTTGTTATTGTAGGCAAATTCTGCTGTTCCCAACCAATCTGGCCACTATTCTTGTCTGTGGTCAATAAAAACCCTCAGATACTGTTCCAACTTCTGGTTCACCCTCTCCATCTGTCTATCTATCTGGGAGTAGTACACTGTTGATAGTTTTGTCTGTATGCCTAATAACTCATTTAGCTCTTTCATTATTCTGGCTATGAATTGCACTTCTCTATCTAATATAATACTTTCCAGAAGTCTGTGGAGTTTCTAGATGTAATCTCTAAACAATCTGGTCAGTCCTTCTGCTGATGTTTTTTCTGTAGTTGCTATGAAGTGTGCCATTTTACTGAATCAGTCGCATACTACTAAGATTGCATTGTATCCTCATGCTAGAGGCAACTTCATAATGAAGTCTGCCGAGATATGGCTTCATGGTTTCTCTGGGATTGCATTTGGCATGAGCTTTCCTGCTGGGGCTTTACTCCTGTTTTTGTACCATTGACAGGCATCGCATCCATCCACATATCTCCCTACTTCCTTTGTAACTCCTAGCCACCAGTAATTTCTTGTGACCAACTCTGTCATTTTCTATCTTCCTTCATGTCCTTCTACCAGTGTATTATAGTATAGGCATACTATTTCTCCTCTTAGTTCCCCTTTTAGTACATATATTTGTCCTTCCCTCATGACTACTCCTTCTTCTATTAACCACTCTTTGCCTCGAAGGTTTTTCATTCCTGCTTTCTTTAGTTCTTCTACTGCTTTTACTATTTTTTTGTCCTCTTCCTACACCTTCTTAATTCTTTCCCTTAGGTTCCTATCTTCCACTAGCATTTCTACTCCTCTTATCCACTCTAGCTTGATCAGTGTTCTATCTTTGTTATCCTTCTCCATTCCCTCCTGCCAGTCTGCCCTTCAGCTTAGTCTATTAGCTTTATCTATGTTTTTTCCCAGAACATGCTTTAGGATGAAGTTGAACCATAGCAGGTACAAGGCCCACTGGGCTTGTCTCTGGTTCAGCTTTTGACTTGTTATAAAATACTGGAGGTTTTTATGGTTTGTCCAGATTTCAAACTCTTTCCTTGACCCTTCTAGGTAGTGCCTCCATGTTTCTAGACTCCAGATTACTGCCAACATCTCTTTGTTGTGAATTTTATAGTTTTGTTCTGTTGCATTCAGTGACTTAGAGATAAAGGCTACCAGCCTCTACTTTCTATCTTTATATTTTGTCAATAGCACTTCTCTTGTCATATAGTCTGATGCATCTGCTTCTACTCACATCTTCTTGTCCAGGTCTAGTACCACCAACACTGGTTCTGTTGTAAATGCCCTTTTTAGTTTTTTGAATGCCTTCTCCTGTTCCTTCTCCCATCTTCACTTTTCCTCTTTTCTCATTAACATATGTAGCAGTGCTGTAAGTTTTGCAAAATCTTTAATGAACTGCCTATAGTAGTTGGCAAGTCCTAGAAATTTTTATACCTCTTTTACATTTTTCAGTGTTGGTCAATTTAGGACCTCTTTCACCTTCCCCTTCTACATCTCCACCCCCTTTGGTCCTATTACCACTCCCAAGAATTCTACTTCCTTCACTTTCCACTAACACTTCTTTGGTTTTACAAAAAAATCATTCTCCTTGAGTTGCTTTAATACTTCTTTTACTACCTCATCATGTCCCTCCTCTGTCTCTGTTGCTATAATAATATGGTCTATGAAGGTAGCTGTATTCCCTTAGTTCATTATATCTTGGAACAGGTCATTCATTATTGTCTGGAAGATAGCAGGGGAGTTTGTGAGTCCAAAGTATATTATGATTGGTTCGTAGGCCCCAATATGTGTTGTGAACACTGCCTTCCACTCATCTCCTTCTTTTATTCTGATATTGTTATACTCCCACCTTAGGTCTAGTTTTGTAAAAACCTTTTTACTGCCTATTCCATCCAAGATATTGGCAATCAGTGGTAATGGATACCCATTTTTGATGGTCTACTGGTTTACATGTCTATAATCCTGTACCATTTACCTCTTTCCATCTTTTTTGGCCACAAAGTGCACCAGCAATATCTGTGATGATTTTGATGGTTGGATGTACCCTTTCTGCAGTTGGTCCTCCATAAATGCTTGTACCTCCTTCCACTCTTTCTTCAACAATGAGTATACCTTTCCTTTCTTAGGTATGAAGCCCTCCTTTAGCTTTATCATATGGTCCTATGCCTTTTATACCAGCATTCTTTCCGATTCTGCTTTTCCAAATACTTTCTTCTACTTCCAAAACCTCTTTGGTACTAGTTCTTCTATTCCCTTCTCTTCCCTTGTTCTCCTAACCTCTTTTCCCTTTTCCTCCTGTTTCTTCCTTCTGTATATGGGTAGGCACCTTGTCATTTCCACTTCTCCTTTTACCTAATCTACCTCTGGATTATGGATGGCTAGCCAGAGCAATCCTAGTATCACTTCTGTTTTCTCTAAGTTACATACGTCCATCTTTACTTTTTCTACATGTTTCTTGAAGAACATGTTGCACTCTACCTAGTGCATGATTGCTCCTCCCACATTTACTGTTCTATCCATATTTCTCACCAACAGGGGGTTTTTTAGCTTCTCCAGCTTGAACCCCTTTCTTTTTGCAAATTGGGTATTCATGAATAACCCTGTTACCCCACTATTGAGTAATGCTTTAACTGCCATTCCTTTATAGTTTTCTAATTTTTCTAGTCCTATCTTCATCCACACTTCCCTTAACAGTTGTAGCATGTACTGCACATTTCTTACTCCCTCAGTGTTACTTTGAGCAGAAACTTTATTTTCCAATTTTTCTGGGTGCAATACACTGTACATATTTGAGAAGGCCAGCTAGGAGCTCACTGTTCTCCATTGTCTTTTGCTGACTCTTGTGGTGTTTCTACTATCCTTCCCTCTCTTCTTTTCCTTTGCCAACAGTTCTTGGCTATGTGGCCCTATTTCCTACATACATAGCATGTCCTGTCTCCTCTCCTTCCTCTATCAATATCCATTGTGTTGGGGTCTCTTCCTAGCCCCTATCCCCCTTGGTTACCTTATACTCCTTCTCTATAGTTTTGACTTTCTGCCCTCTACATGATTTGTCCCCCTCTGCCTTCATATGACCTTCCTCCAAAACTTCCCCATGGCTGTGCATTTCCCTGTAGGCATACCACATTCCTCCCTAACATTCTTTCTTCTGCTCTACTCTGTCTCTGATTTCTGTCCAATCTTACCACTCTCTCCTGCTACTCTTCTATTGTGCTTGGGGGGGTTTCTGTTTCTGCCAACTTCCTCCTCAATGCTCCACTTAACCTTCTCTTGAATTCCTCAATGAGGGGTCTCCCCTTGTAGCCACTTCCCCTTGCCATCTTTTTAAATTCTTGGATGTACTCATTGCAGGTTCTCCTCCTTTGTTCAATCACCCTCAACTGTTCTATTTTCCTTTCTCCCTCCCCTGTTTCTCTGAACTCATTCTTCATTTTTTGGAACAGTTCTTCCACTGTTTCCATCTCCAATTTTCCTTTTAACAACTCATCCAACAGATTGTCCTTCATGCCTCTGCTACTTCTTCTTGTATATAGGACAGCATCCAAGTCATCCTTGTTGTTTTTGGCTCCCCCGTCATCCTCATACTCAGATATAGGTGAGCCATGTTGATAAACATGCTTACTTCCTCTATCTTCCCATTGAATAAAGGAGGTTTAGCCATCTCCACTCTGGCTCCTCCATTTTGTTGTAGTAAAGTAGCCACCTGCTGCTACAGGCCAATAATAAGGGTAAGAAGTTGCTTCTCTCTGGTGGATGGAGCTTGTGATACAGGGGCAGCAGATTGCCCTGTAGATTGTTGTTGTTGCTGTTGGTGAGACATGTGTAGTGGTGGTGATAATAATGATGGCAATGGTGATGATTCCTTGTAGGAGGATGAGTGGTCTTCTTTGTCTGAACTTATAGCTATCTACTAACTAGAAAGGGTAAAATGATATTATTCCTAAGAAGGGAATCTCTAAACTAGATAGGCCTTTAGAAGGTTACTGTTGTTTTCCTGCATAGACTGATCACAATGGACCAGTAGCACAGAGCTAATAGCAAAAGACTAGGTATAAGCCCACTCAATATGGAGGTCAGGTCTCAGGTCAGGACACAAGTTTTGTCCAGGCCATCTACCCACTGTCCCTAACTGACAGTGAAGTCCCCTTTACAGCTAGGGCCCACTTTCCAAGAAGCTTTTGAGCACTGTACTTGTTAGTGAGGATAAGGAGAGAGTAAGTAGGAATATAGGTGTTGAGGCTGCAAGATGCAGGGTCAACAATGGGTATCGAGTTCTTATATTAGCATGGAGTTATAAGGACTCAGAGCTTTAACTGAGGTGGTTGTTCAAGAAGAACTCAATAGAGTTCTTTGCTAGATTGTCCTACTATTTATACAGATACTTGTTAGTCTGTGTACCTATCTCCTGTAATCACATGACCTTGCCTAATAGCTGTATGTATCTTACATAAGCTTTCCCACACTATTTATATCCTTCTTGCATTAAACTCCTGGATATTATCTATTAGATTGAGGAATGCATGGGAAATAGTTTCCTTTCTAGGGACTATCTCATAACATCCTCTCTATCTAAGCATTCTCCTTAGAAGCTCTAGTAAATAATCCAGAAATTGTAACCTAGGTTGCACCTAAGAGGATTAGGTTATAACATATGTTCCTATCTCTATGTAAGAACTTAGACTGTGATGCCTTAGAACCATTCCTAGTCCAAGTTGACAAGGAGAACTCAATAGAGTTTCTATTTGATTCTGTACACTACTTATACAACTACTACATGGTCTGTGCACTACTTCCCCACACTTATCATGTGACATCATTTATGTGACACTTTCCCACACTCCTTCCTTGTATAGTAAGTCCAAATAAGAAAAGAAAAAAAGGTAAAATAAAATAATAACTTAGTTGTTTTACCAAGTTATGACACTCTACAGTTCTAGTTGTCAGGGTCCAGAGTTTTAGGAGTAAGCTAAGGGTAATTAAATATTACATAGTAATATTTAATTTGTTGCAGGAGTTGCTCTGGAAAGTTAGTTTAGTGTCTCAGGGGTGGTGTTGGCATAAAGTCGTGAGGACTTAGAACTCAACCAAGATGGTTGTTTAGGAAGAACTCGATAGAGTTTCTTACTGGATTATTCTGCTACTTAAACAAATATCTGTTGGTCTGTGTACCTATCTTCCACAATCACATGACCCTGACTAATAACTATATATATCTTACATAAATATTCCCATACTATTTATATCCCTCTGGCATTGTAATCCTGGATGTTATCTACTAAGTTAAGGAATGCACAGGAAATAGTTTTTTTTCTAGGAACCATCTCATAACATGGACTCCCCTTCAAGTTTCCTTGTCTCAAGGAATGTTTCCATCAATTTCAATTTTCTTCCCATCTTCTCTCTCTCTGTCTCTCATATTCTTTATTTGACCATCTCTATAATATTTTTGCTGTAAATCTTCCCAGTAATTCCCTTAAGAATATTGTTATCAATAAGCAGTGAGTGCTCTTAGTGATCACCCCAGATGGATGTTCAGGAAGAACTCGATGGAGTTCTTCTATCAAATTGCACCCCTATTTATACTACTACTACAGTGGCTGTACCC
>Ga0154006_1000069_pt1 | contig 37633 bp, 26 predicted proteins | sample TSFL090MetaG_FD_104747 | JGI IMG/M metagenome (GOLD analysis project Ga0154006, IMG submission 104747) | Attine ant fungus gardens microbial communities from Florida, USA - TSFL090 MetaG | ecosystem: Host-associated > Fungi > Mycelium > Unclassified | place: USA: Florida, Wakulla State Forest...
AACTGCTAAACAGTTAAAGGCCGATGGTTGGGACAAACTCCGTGATGAAATCAGTGATATGAAGAAGCCGGAAGTCATTGTGACTGTCGCGAAGGATGCCCATAAGTTATCTTTGCGTGCCACATCGGATCAAGCAAGTTATGTCCGAGCCACAGTTGTTGGTACGCGACAAGCAGGTCAAACGGTGACGATGCCAGCCGCCAAGAACGTTAAAACAGAGAAACAGTTAGAAAAAATGTTAACGGCAATGGTATTGCAATACGCTTTCAATGCCATGTCAGATAGTTGGGGCGACTAGTCCTTGAAAAGCACTTTGTGATCGATTGTATGCGGCGCACAAAGTGTTTTTTATATCCTGTAAATCGGACGTTTTTTGAAATGTTTTTATGTCGCAATAATGATGATGTAGAATAACAAGGGTATGTCTCTTGCTGGAAATAGAATAGGAGCAAAAATGATCATTGATAAAGCGGTAGCCGTTGTACAGGACTTGCTAGCGGAAGGCTATCAAAATTTTAAAATGTCGTTTCGAATTGGCAGTTATGGCCCTAAAATTGGTGTTGATACCATTGTTTTACGCTCAGGTGAGTCGTTTCGATGGTTTGTGGGGTTATCATTAACCCTCACTGAAGGACCGGTACGCATGTTAACGGGAATCTATACAACATCGTCCCATGGTCAAGAGGAGTTTAATCCATATTGGACCGCGGTTGCGAATACAGCCATTCAACGATTTATTAAAAATGAAATTGGCGATTTTTGGACGGCGTATTTTGAACATGTGGTTCAAGTTGGACATCTGATTGCAGAGGAACACAGTGTGGAATATTTGGCGAATGAACTTGAGTTGTATCACGACGATATTCATCAACACGAATTGCACTCTAAGGTGCCAGAACGGTTCCGAACTTGGCCCATGGCAGTAAAATCCACGGCTAACAATGTTAACGATAACGAAGATGATGCGCAAACGATTGTTGTTTTTGGTCGAACTTTCGCATCGTTTCTACGTGAACATGGCGAACAAATCGTGTGGTCTGGCGATCCTTTACGGAGCGAGGTTTATAATTATTTTGCTAAAGAGAAGCAGGAGTCTTAGATATGTGTCAAATCGGGTGTAATACGAAAAATGAATTAAATTGTCAGATAGCGTGTCCGTGATGTTTAACATCGTGGTCACGCTATTTTTTTATCCGGAAAGCAAGATTATTCCCAATAATGAGCTGAACAGGCATACTTTTGCGATTTTTACTTACTTTTTGTCGAAAACTATGCTGAATTACTCAATTCTAAGACGAAATCCTGAATTAGCGGGTTACTTTGCTAAAATCATCACGTATCACGAGTAGGTTATAACAAGTAAGAGGAGTTTTAATATGGGTGATCAAGTTAAAGTTCACAAAAAGTTGTATAAGTCCGGCAAGATGTGGGTTGCGGCAGCTTTGGTAGCAGGTGGTGCCTTGTTGGCTGTCCCACAGAGCGCTGATGCATCGGTTGGACCGATGATTTTTCCGAACACACATTGGACCGTCGGTAATACTAGTGTGTCATTGCAGCAGGACGGTAAGTATGATACTTTCCAATATGCGGGTAGTCGGATGTATTTGTCGATCTACAATCAAAAGACATACAAGACCACAGGAAGTAAATATATTAATGTGACCTTTAGCAACGTAGCATCACGAACGGATGCAAATGGCCACAAAGTGTACGTTCAACGTGGTTATGTAACGGTAGCTGGCAAGAAGGTAGCTGTGTATCGCGGTGTTACAAAGGGATATAACGGCAAGTTAGTCGTTATCAATGGTCAAATGACTACCACGAAGCCAAATGTTAAGACGCTTAGTGCATTGGCATACAAGCAAGGTGCATACTACGATGCGACAGATCGCAGTGGTCAATGGCATTTGAACGAAAGCATGCTGACAGTCAAAGCCAGTGCTAAGAATGCGACGATTTACAATTCATACAATGGTGGTGTTGCAAGTAAACTAACTGGTTTTGCTGGTAAAACTTATAGGTCATATTCTTATGTATACGGGAAGTCGCCAGCTGTTTATGCGAATGCAGTTGGAAAGTACTACACGCCAGTTGCTAAAGGAAAATGGCAATTAGAATCATATTATGGTTTGACATACAAAACGGGGAATGTTTATAAGTACGCATTGGTACCAAGTTCCAAGTTGGTATTGAATACTTCCAAAACAGTTGCAAAAGAATCGTTTAATGCAACAATGTCGTATATGCAGTCACAAGCGGCTGACTATGCGAAGGCAGCTACTTCAATGGTGTCGTATGTTTCGAGCGCTGTAAAGAACGGTGAGCATCCTGCAAGTTATGGTGCTTGGGCAGATAGCTATGCGTCATATGTGAATAGTTTGACTGGTAAAAACACAGACTATACCTATGCGGTTTCAATGGCTAAAAAAATGGACAAAATATTTCAAGTTATACGAAAGCAATTAGCGCTTCGAAGACGCAGACAACCAATGCTGTCAGCAAGGTAAAGTCATTATTAGCCAACGCGAAAAAGTACCCGGTAACGATTCGATACATGTATGCAAATGGCAAGTCGGCTGGTACAGATGTGAAGAAGTCACTGTACTATGCAGATCGGCTTAACTTCACGATACCAGCGAAGGCAGGATACTTTACTGTTGTTAAGTATAATAACCAGTTAGATTTGAGTACGCAGAAGAATACTGTTTACTTCAACTATACCAAGGGCGCTTCGACGATGGATATTAGCTATTTGCCAACGACGAATGGTCTGTATAAGAAGGTAGACGTTAAGTTGCCAACTAGTAACGGGGTTTACTCTCGAGGTGGTATAGGACAGACAAATAATACAATTACTACAGTTGCAAGTGCTGGTTCACAAGGGTACTTGTGGTATGGTGCAACGAAGTCAGATGCTTATCGAGCTGAAATTGAAGCTGAAACGGACTTCGCGTCAGTTATGTCTGATGCGGCAACAAATTCGTACATGTCATACACGGCAAGTCAACGATCACAGTTTAAGTCATTGGCTTCATCGGCTTCTAACCAAGCAATTAAGACGCAATCAGCGTACAATAGCTATTCATCATCAAGTCAGGCTGCTTGGAACTCGCAATATGGTGTGTCATCTAGCCACAGCAGTGTAGCAAGTTCATCAGTAGCGTCGAGTGCTAGTGTGAAGCCATCAAGTAGTTCGTCTGCGGTATCTTCAAGTTCAGTGACGTCTTCAAGTGTATCTTCAAGCTCAGTGGCGTCATCAAGTGCATCCGACAGTTCAGCTGTTACTAGCCAATGGTTGAATGATTTGAATGCCTTGCGTGCGAAGGAACGTACGCCATTGACGGCTGATATGGTGGCAAATAAGAATGGCGTTGGCAGCGATGAAGGTAAGTCACTTGCTGCATTAACGCAGGATGCTGAGTTAACAAAGTGGGCGCAAACGCGTGCTGAAGAATTGGCTGCGCAGGGGTCAATTTCACACACGAACATGAAGAATGGTGCGCCAACTTGGGCGGTGAATGGCGATCAGGTTGATGGTGACTTATTCGCATCACCAGATTATGTAATGGGAAGTTACATTAATGGACCTGAAGCACTGGCTAGTTGGTCAGGTAGCACGCAAAACCCAATTAGCATGTGGGCAAGTGAGTTACAGGATGGGTCACAAGGCTATGGCCACTACTTAACTGAAGTGTCGCCATTGGTAAACAAGGTTGGTTTTGGCTATGCCAAGACAGCTAACGGCACGACAATCGCCGTTATGGAAATTGGTTACCATAAATAGTAGTAAAAGGGCTGGTGTCTGGTATCTTGGACGCTGGCCCTTTTGGTTTGAAATTCGTTTACAATTAATAAGAACAAGAAATAGAGAGACGAGTAGGAATTATGAGTGAGCAGAAAGCGAAATTACGTAAAAAGTTGTATAAGTCCGGTAAACATTGGGTGGTTGCGGGGATTGCCTTTTTTGGCATGACAGCTGGATTAACTACCGTTGCTTCGGCCGATGGTGATGTCGTGCCAGCTGTTACGACTGAGCAAGTTGAAGCAGAAGCGGTCACGTCAATTAGTCAAACACCAGTTGCTTCGGTGGCAACGATCAGCCAAGATGAGTATACGAATGTGATGGCTAGTAGTGAAGGCGACAGTGTGGCCACGTCGGCTAGTGTCGTGAGTGAATCCGTATCGGTGGCCAGCAGTTCGGCCCTGACTATCACATCTGAATCAAGTAACTTGGTTGGCGCGAGTAGCGTGGCGAGTGCATCTACGTCTACATCGGCGTCTATCGTCAGTTCAAGTGTTGTAGCAGATGCCAGTTCATCAGTCACATCATCCGTAAGCGTTAAGTCAAGTGTTGCTAGTGACGTGCAAGTGCCATCTGACGCCGTGAAAGTGACAGATGAAGTTAAACCAGATGGTACGAAAAATAAGGCGTATGCATTGGCTGAAGCAGCTGCTAGTACTTCAGCTGTTGCACAACAGCCTGCATCAGATCAAGTTATTGTGGCACAACCAGCCCCAGCCAATCAGAGTGGATTGAATGGTGTTGACAACGGTGTTCATTACACTGATGGCAAACCGTCCGCTGGGTTATTTCAAAATGTGCTGTACGGTCAAGATGGTAAGCCAGTGACTGGTTTTGATAGTAAAACTAACAAGACTTATGTCAAAGGCGTGCCAGCAAACACGACGGTAAACGGTGTCTTGTATCAAAACGGGCTGGCATTTTCAGGTGTGAATAAAACGAACAAGAAAATGTACGTCGCCGGTAAGCTGGCCAATACAAGTGTGCAAGGCGTGCGCTACCAAAACGGTATTGTGTTGAATGGCGTTGATAAGCAGAGCAAGAAAACCTATGTGGCTGGTAAATTGGCGAATGCAACAGTGAATGGGGTGCTCTATAAAAACGGCGTTGCGTTTACAGGGCAAAATCCCACCAATAAGAAGACTTATGTAGCGGGTAAGTTAGCTAACACGACAGTTAAAGGCACACTATATAAAAACGGCATCGTGTTCAGTGGGATGAAGGCCGGTAAAATGTATGATCATGGGAAATTGGCGAACCGCACACTGGCAGGTCGCCTCTATAAAAATGGTCAAGCGTTTAATGGCTGGCAAGCCGACCGCTACTACACGGGTGGCAAGAAATTTAATGGGCAAATGGGCGGTAAGATTTACCGAAATGGTCAAAAATTCTCGGGTTCATACAAGGGCGTGTTGTATAAGAACGGCGGTGTGAAGACGGGGTATGTTGGTGCGACATACTACGCGAAGGGCCGAAAAGCCAACGGTAAGATGACGGTTGGTCAGACAACGTATCTGTTCCATAACGGGACTAAGCAAAAGGGTGTCCAAAAGGTCAATGGCACGTACTACATGTTTAATTTAAACAGTGGGGCGATGGTCAAGAACAAGTACGTTAAGTCACAATGGGGCAACTACTACTTCTTTGGGGCTGACGGAAAAATCGGCACTGACGTTGTTAAAATGAATGGTACCTACTACTATTTCGATCACAAAACGTATTTGATGCACAAGAACACGTATGATAAGTCGCGTTGGGGCACATGGTACATGTTTGGTGGGGATGGTAAGGTCTTTAGTGGTTACAAGTACTGGTATGGTCAGTTGTACTACTTCAAGCCGGGGACGTACGAGAAAGCAACGAACCAGTACGTTTATGAAAATGGTAACCGTTACTGGGCCGACAAAAATGGTGTCGTGACATCAGGTAATGCCCAAATTGAAACGGCGATTGCGACTGGTTCAACCATTATTGGTAAGTCACCCTATAACTGGGGTGGTGGTCGTACGCCGCAATCGATTGCGCTACGTCAATTTGATTGCTCATCATTTGTGCACTGGGCATATGCAAGTGCAGGTGTTGAGCTAGGAGATTATCGCACAGCCGTTACGTACTCAGAAGTGAATTTAGGCCGGGGAATTAATTGGAACAACATTAAGCGTGGGGATATCTTCTTCATGGATAACGTTGACCACGTTGGTATCTACCTCGGTGGCGGGTATTTCTTGCACGATTCTCCCAATTCACCCACGGGTGGTGTTGGCGTATCTAATCTAGATGATGTTGTCGATCGTTGGAACTTAGTGTACAAGGATTCTTGGCGAAATATTTCATATAATATCGTGCGTCGCGTGGTTGGATAAATGAACAACTGTTCTTTTAATCGGGAGTAAGTCATGAAAAAATTAAAATTATCACTTTTAATGTTAGTAGCAGTGATTAGTGCGACTGCCTTTGCCGTTAATTCAGAGGCTGTCCACGCTGATACTGTCAAAGCCATTCAAAAGCAACACAAATCAGGTTATCTTAATGCGGATGGTCAATGGCTGTGGTTCGAAAATGGTCAACGTTATACAGGTTTCCGTCATAACATGGGAACGTACTACTGGTTCATTAATGGCGTCCGTCAAGATTCAGGTTGGCGCCATGCTTGGGGTATGACGTATTATACAGACGCTGAAGGGCGTGCTGTGCAAGGCGTCCAACAAATTAATGGCAAGGTGTATGACTTCGGTAACGATGGCACGTTCTTTTCGCGCGGTATTGTTAAGGACGCGTATGTTAATGTTCCTGGTGTTGGTTGGCGCTGGGTAAATAATGGTCAGATGTTCAGTGGCTTCCGTCATTATATGGGCACGTACTACTGGTTTGAAAATGGTGTACGCGCGGACAATGGTTGGCACTTTGCGTGGGGCTTCGCTTACTATACCGGTAAGGATGGTCGGGCATTGCAAGGTGAACAAACAATTGACGGTCAAACCCTAAATTTTGGTGATGATAACACCTTCTATCTCCGTTACTTTGATGGTGGTAGTGCAAATCCAGGGGATGATCCGCGGCGGTTCATGCAGCCTGTAACGGATCTGCAATTTGATTATGATGAAAACGGTCATCCAATACCAGGGACGGCTTATTGGGATAACTAGTTAACCAATTTTTATCAATTAGGCTCAAGCTAAATTTGAATAGCAAACAAAACGGCATCCAATTTTGCGGCGATGCCGTTTTGTCGTATATAAGGGATATTTCACCACGGAAATGAAAAATAGGACTATACTGTTTTGTTGTATTTTTAGTTAGCCACAAGAGAGAGGTAATGAGTTATGAAAAAGCAATCGTGGTTGGTTGCAGCAAGTGTTTTAGCTGGGTTAATCGCTGTGGTGCCGGTTACGTCAGCTGATGATAGTGCAACGATCAGCGAACAGGTGACAGCAAGTAGCCAGCCAGCATCGACAAGCGATCGTGTACAGACTACTTCAACGAGTCAGAGTAGTTCGTCTGAGCAATTGACCGCAAAGCAAGATACGTCGGTTAGTTCGGTAAGTGCGACTGCAACTGTATCGTCTAAGCCGGCTGCAACGACGCCAACAAAAGTCGCACCGGTCAAAAATGATGTGGTCGTGGCGGGTGTGTATTATTTGAACGATAAGCCAGCAGCTGGTACTTATCGAGGGTAATGATGGTAAGCCATTTAATGGGACTCAGAATAATCTGATGTATGTTGCAGGGAGACTTGCAAATAAGCGGTTAGTGAATGGCAAGTATTATGTTGGTGGAAAATTGTCTCAAGGCGTTTATGCAGACAAGCAATACGACGGACACGGAGCCTTGGTGGACGGTAGGTACTTCAACGGTTATTACTATGCAAACGGGGTTAAGTTGACTGGTAAGAGCCGTGATGGCAATTATTTCAAAAATGGTGTTTCGTTTTCTGGTGATATGAACGGTCGCCATTACGAAATGGGCACGCTGTTCACGGGTAGTTTGAAAGGCGTTGCCTACAAAGATGGGTTGAAGTTGACTGGTACTCGTGGCGGAATTTATTACAAAGCAGGTAAGCCTTTCTCCGGGGTGATGAGTAATGTGCTGTATCACAACGGTCGTCGCTACACGGGTTACCATACAGCGAAATTCCAAAATGTGACGGCACTGTTCAAGGATGGCCACTTGTTCACGGGTACGCGCAATGACGTGTACTACAAGAGTGGTAAGGCATTTTCGGGAGTCTTGAATAATAAACTCTATAAGGCCGGCCGGAAGTATGCGGGTTATCATTTTGCTACCGTTAACTATGCATCAAAGCTGTTCCGTAATGGTAGTTTGTTTACTGGTACGTACCACAAGAGCATGTACGAAGCAGGTCAAAAGTTGACGCTGGTTAGTCGTAAGGCATTTCCAGTTAAAAATACCGTACTAACCAATGCGTCGGGCAAGCGAATCAGTACGTTGAAGGCAGGTACGCCAGTAATTATCTATTCTGGTTCACAACGTGGCATGTTAGTAACGACAACGGTGGGCAAGCGATTGGGTTATGCGGAAGATGGTTACACAGGTCTAAAAAACGTAGGTGATTTTGGACCGAATGTTGTTTCAACATTTTATTATCCAGAGGCACCGGTGCATGACCTGTACTTAATGGCAGTTGATGACCGATCGGTTCAATTCGATGTTATTAAAAATCTAAAAACGCAACAAAAGACTCACGTTGCGATTGCCGCAAAACATGGTAAATACGGAATTGACACGATTAAAATTAAGGCTAGCCAGAAGTTGATTAATTGGCATGCTAAGTATCAGTCGAATCAATATGGCACCTGGCAAGCCACTGGTGGCACAATTCAGACTGAGCATACAGCGGCGCCAATTAAGTTCCATGGCAAGATTTACTTTAAGACAACCGTGATCTTCCAGACTAGTGATGAACATTATAAAATAACAAAAACAAAGCTGGTTACTGGATATGTACCGTTGTCATATCTATCAACAGGATTTAAGGGTGGCGCATTCGGCTACTATTATTTGGGTGGTAAGTAAAAATTTAATAGGTTAAGGCTCCGGAAAATTGATCTTCCGGAGTTTTTTTAATGCGCAATAGTAGTGCAATTTTTGCCTAAGTGTCACAATCAGTTGACTAAATCTCAGTGAAAGTGCAAAATTTTAGAGTTAGTTTTATTCAGGAGAGAAGAGAAACGTGACTAAAAAAATCGGACGTATCATTCTGATTGTGGTGATGATAATGTTGGTGATTGGCTTGTCGTTGGTAACGATGTCGGCCTCGCCAGTGTATCGCACCAATCAGTGGGTGGATACGAATGCAATGTTTTCAATGGGCCGGGCGTTGGCTTCGGGGATGGTGCCGTATCGTGACATTGTCGAGCAACGTGGTCCGTTGATGTTTGGTTTGTTTGCTATCGCGTCATTTATTTCAAATACGAGTTTTATCGGCGTGTTTGTTATCGAAGTGATTAACGCTTTGATTGTGTACTTCTTTGCAAGCAAAATCGCTGCGTTTTATTTTGATAATAAGAACGTTGCTAGCGTACTGGGCTTGTTAGGACCAGGGGTGATGGTGGGTACGCACGCCTTTGAATTAGGTGGCGCACCCGAAGAGTTTGCCTTCCCGGTTATCATGGGCTTCATTTATTTAGCGTTCTTATGGCAACGCCAAAACAAGCAGTTGCGCCCATGGCTGTACCTGATTGCCGGCTTTGGTTTGTTTTATGTCTTTTGGGTCAAGTACGCCATGATAGGTGCATTAATTATTTTCTTCCTATACGTAGGCTTTGGTTTGTTAACTGATCGAAATTGGCGTGGCCTACTCACGGCAGTTGGTCTGTCGTTACTTGGCTTCCTTGTGCCATCGGCGGTGATGCTGGGTGTCTTTTACCAACACCATGCCTTGCAATCGTTGATTGATGTATATTTCAAAATGAATATGATGGCGTATGGCGAAAATCAAAATGGCATGATCTCACAGTTGGTGAATTTGCTGGGCTTGTTTGCGGAACCGATTAATCAACACTGGCTCATTACAGCGATTACAGCAGTTGGCTTGGTTCTGACAAAGATTGGTCGCCAACGAAGCATGTTGTTTATGATGTTTTTCGGTACGGTGGCGATGTTAGTCTTAACGCATTTTGTGCGAGAGTACTACGTCCTATTGTTGATGCCATTTTTTGTGGTTGCGTTATTCCAACTATTTGCCTGGTTGATTGATTGGCAGAAAGAATTATTGCGACCGGTTATGTTGTTGGTTATGATTGGCATTTTTGTCATACCGTTTTATGGAAATTCTTATATTAAAACGGCAACTCCGCGCGATGCCCATCAGCCATTTTTGGCACGCCATGGTCAGCCGACTGATCAAAGCGTACAAGAACGTTTTGCAGCGGATATGCATAAAAAATCAAAGCACCCAAGTATCTTGATGGTTAATTCATTAGATTCCGGGTTCTTCTTAGCTGCCGATACTCATCCAGTGACGCGATACTTCCACTTAATGAACATGACGTATGATGAGTTCCCTGAAATGTATACTTCATTTTCAGATACAATGACGCATCGACGTGTCCAATATGTTGTGGTATTTGTACCTGGTAATCAGCCATTGGCGATTGATATGCGGAATGCTTTGAACGGGGTTCACCCGTACAACAAGGCACCATTGGTGAAAAATTACCGAATGATTGATACTGGCTATCAATTGTTGGCGGGTAAGCCCAAGAATTGGGCGTTGTTTGAATTGAAATAGTTTTAAAAAGCACGAGAGAATGGTTCGCTCGTGCTTTTTTGTTGCACTTTCGCAACAAATATTTTTGTGTGTTAGAACTTTTACTAACCACTTATCAAAAAAATAGGCGTAAACTTTTTAAGTTAAATATTTTATGGGAGATGAAGAAGGTTGAAGAGTCGTTTGAGTAAGTTAGCGATTATGGGTTTGACGATGGCGGGTGCAATTGCTTTTGGGCAAAGTAATGCATCAGTTTCAGTAGATGCAATCAAAGCACAATATCAAGGTAATTGGTTTGCGCACCAAAATGGGCGTTGGTACCATGTTAACGTGACAAAGAATCATGTGACGGGTACAGGATATACAGATTACGGGCGGACTCATACGTTTAATTTGAATCCAAATTTTACGGCATTTTGGAACGCCGGTGAGCATGGCTATTATTTAGGTGTCGGCAACTTATCATTCCAGTCAATGTATTTAGGGCTGAATGGTAACTTTACGACATTGAAATTGTTGGCGGGCCAAGATACAGGCACAACGATTTTTTATCGGTCAAAGGATGCGGCCTTAGGAAAGTATTTCACGGCGACGGTGCAACACATCGATGCCACGACCAAAAAGAAGATTGGTACGGATTGGCATGTGAAGTCCCCAGCTGCGGAAAATTGGTGGTTTGAGCCAGGCAATGGGTACCAATATTATCAGTTGCAAGGCTCGAAGCGCGTTAATTATAAGTTGAATAGTAACCGGACGTTCAAAATTTACTACAAGGCAACTTATCGTAAACTGACCATCAAGAACTACGATTTCGATACCGGCAAGTTAATTTCAACGCAGACGAAGATGGTTAAGGTTGGCACAACGCCACTGGTTAAGCCGGGAACCGTGAAGGGGTACCAAGCTTATTCAGCCGCCAAGTATGCGAAGCGGGTTAACTTGGATCAAACCATGTCAATGACCTATCGCAAGGCTGCCACGATTACGGTGAAGTACCAGGCGAACGAAGGAACGCAGTTGAATCCAAAGTGGACGGATATTACGAATGCGAAGACTTATACGAGTGTGGTTGGTAAGCAGTTACATATTGCGCCAGTTCAGAATGGTGATTACATTATTCCAGCAGCACAAGACATCACTGTAACGGGCAACCGGACAATTGTTTTGAACTATCAGTTGAATAAGCAAGGTTATTTGAATAAGTACAATCAAGCGATTACGAACAAACATTTTGATGCAGCGCACACGACACAGTTGAAGGCTGCTACCAATATTTATTACGTGCAAATGAAGTCAGCCACGAGTGCATCGGCTCTTAAGAAGGCTTGGAACAACTTTAATGATGTGATGCAACATGTCACGGTGATGAATTTGAACGTGTATGATATAGAAGCTCGCGAAAGTGACGGGCGCCCACAATTTTCTGATCGGGTAACGTTGGCTAAGTCAGTGACGAATGATAACCAATTTACACAATCTAATTTGTGGCAGACACAGTTACATGCTTGGCTGATGTACAATGGTGCAAATCGTAAAGTATGGGTAAGCGGTGCTAAGGCTGGTTCAGGGTGGATTGATCCAGCCAAAATTACTGAGGGTACGGTTGAAAATGTGCCGGTCTCAACTTCAATTACAGATGCGGATACGTCAATGCATGCTTTGCGGGCAACGTCGATGATTTCGTACGAGTCTAAGACAACGGTTGACTTAACCACGCGCCAAAAGATGTTGGCATCTGATAGTGGTTTCCACGCTTATATTGCAGGTTACACGATTTATCATAATGTGTTTGGATCGGGTAATAATATTGTGTACATGACGTATAAGAGTGTCGGGACGCCAAATGTTCTTGGTGCTAATGCAACACGTATGAAGGTTTTGCAGTCATCAGAAACGCAAATCCGATTAGATGGCCGTTACTATAATGACTTGATGGTGAAAGATAGTTGGTCAGCAACCGAAAACGGTGATTGGGCAAGTTGGTTTGTAATTCCGGGCCAATACAAAGATGATGATATTGCCAATGCAACTTATTGGTGGTTGCCACAATACGCATATAAGGGATATGGACAACAGTCTATGCCACTGAACTAAATAATTTGCTGAAGCCAGATGCGTAAGTGTCTGGCTTTTGCCTGTATTTAGGGCGTTTATTGACGGATTCCTCTGAAAACATGGAATTTTAGTTGTTGTCCTGTTTTTTAGCCTATAATCATAAGGTTATTTTAAGTTAGGAGCAGGGTATGAGAAAGATTGCAATTGTTGGTGGGGTGGTCATGATAAGCGCTGTCGCAGGTGCTTTAGGTGTGACGAATTCCGTGGAAGCAGCCAACACACGATATACGACAACGTTTAAATTGGTTGATAAGACGACGGGTAAAACGTTGCGGACCATCAAGATATCTGGCGTTAAAAACCTGACGTATACGTTCCAACCAAATAAGATTCAGTATTACGCAACCCCAAAAGCTGTTAAGTATACAGTTCGACGAACAGGAACTATTAAAGTTAATTATGTGGCTACGTATCGAAAAGTAACGATTAAATCGATTGATGCTTTTGATCATCGGGTTATTCAGAATAATACAAAGATGGTGAAAGTTGGGACGACGCCATTGATTGCACCAGTGGCGGCAGCTAAAGGTTATAGTTTGAAGGTTGCAACAACACCAGTGCGATTGACAAAGGTTAATAAGGATACAAGCGTTAATTTTAATTACGATAAAATGGTGCCAGTGACGGTGAAGTACACTACAGTCGAGGGAACTGGCGCAACTTCTCATGAGGTTTTACTAGGTACTGTAACGAAGAATTATCGACGTGGTTACATGACGACGTTTAACGCTAAACAAATTAATGGCTACGTATTACCGAAGCAACAAACGATAGCGTTTTCTGGATCTGCAACTGTAAAATTTAATTATGTTATTAATCGTAGCGACGCATATGTCGCGTATAACCAAGCACGTAGTCGTGTGCGCAATAAGGAACGTTTCGATCAGGCGATGCGCGCATATAAAATGAATATTGATAATGCGACGTCATTGCGGGAGTTTAATGCCGCGAAGGCAGCGGTATCTAATCTGGGGTTGGTTGAATTCCGTTCGCCGTTAGCAGTTTATGATAAACATGTGAATTTGAACCGTTGGGTCACAGATTCGAATTTGAATTATAATCCGTTAGCGCAAGCGGGTGGGCGCGGTGTATTTGCCAAAGGAACTGCTGATAATTATTTGGCATATTTTCAAGCGGATACAGATTCTGGAAACTTTTATTGGGTTATTAACCAGCGTACAAAAGTTGGCGGTTGGGTCAATAAAGGAGTGTTTGCAAATGGTGGTGTAGGTGTTATGAAAGATATCAGCGCGTACACTGAGTCACAGTCAAATTATAGTTATACGGACAAAATTTCGAAGGCAATCAATCAACCTTATATGGATGAAGATGGTTTTCAAGCAGTACTCCAGTCTGTCGAACTCAATCATAATGCGGCAGCAACTGGATTAGATAATAATGATGATATTGTGACCGGGGATGGTATAACCTTGGTTAGATTGCATTTTATGATTAACGGTTACGTTGATAGTCAAGGAAGTGAGATTGATAATCTGTTGCAATATCCGGAAATCGAGTTAGCTGATGGTGATACTTTACAATCTGTAAATTCGCTTGTTGATACTACCTATACAAAGGGAAGTTGGGATGCTTTCTTTGTTACTACAAATGCGCAAGCAGATAAAATTTTGCAGCAAGGAGCAACGCTACATTATGGGACAACCTATCAAGGACGTGTTCAGTATGACCAGACAATGGATTTTCTGAAGAATAGTGAGAACAATAGCAACAGCGACGAGTGGTAATTTTTAGATTTTGCAGAATACGATAATAGAACATCTGTCTATTTTTTTCGACGAGGTTATTTTTCGTGTGATAGTTGTGGTGAAAAGCCAGGCACAATTGTGTCTGGCTTTTGTTTCAATTGTGGGAATTCCGTCAGTAACACCGCAAATCACATATAAATTAGTCCTGAATACGAGTATACTTATTCTTTGTAAAGAGAAATATTGGAGAATGAGATGAGGAAGACTATGGTCATGACGTTGTTGGCAGCAACGTCATTTGGTTTGGTAACCGTTGGTCAAGCGCATGCAGCGACGACAAGTTATACAACCACTTTTAAGTATGTTGATGCGACGACGAATAAAACGTTGAAGACGGTTAAAACAACCGGTACAAAGAACAAGACCTATACTTACAAGCCAGTCGCGATTAAGTATTATGCGACGCCGGCGAAGTTGTCTTATAAGGTCACGAAAGCAAGCACAATCACGTTGAAGGTAAGGGCGACTTCTCGCAAAGTGACAGTTAAGTATGTTGATCGTTATAATAATGCAACCATCAAACCAGCAAAGATTGAAATGGCGCCGGTTGGTAAGACAGCATCGTTTACGCCAGTAAGCATTTCTGGCTACCAAGTCACCAGTACAGCAACTAAGAAATTGGCAAATGTTAAGTTAGATAGTACAGTAACGTTTACGTATGACAAATTGTTTAAGTTGACGCAAAATATGGTCGCTATGGATACTAAAAAGTCACTTGGTACAAGCAGTCAGATGGTGAAGCGTGGCCAGACGGTGACAGTAACGCCAACGCCAGTCGCGAATTACCTGACACCAGCTATACAGAAGGTTCAGGTTAATAAAGATACAACAGCCACGTTTAACTACCAACGGTTGTATAATGTGACAATCAATTCAGTTGGTTCTGATGGTGCCAAATTAGGATCTACCAATCAGGCAGTGCAACGGGGAAAGTCGGTGACAGTCACACCTAAAGCGTATCCTGGTTACGCAACACCAATCAGCCAAAAAGTTGCACCAACTAAAGACATGACGGTGACAGTAACGTATCCGAAGTTTTATACGGTTAATGTCGTTGAAAAAGCTGCTGATGGGACAGTTTTGGCAACCCGCTCAATGCAAGGACAGGCAGGGAAAAGCGTACAGGTCACACCAGCTGCGCACTCAGGGTACGTAACGCCAGCTTCACAAACGGTTGATGAGGCTGGCACAGTAACGTTGTTATACCAAGTTGATCAGACTAATCAAGATGAAGCATACGATAGATTAATTGCTAGTGTGGATAATCAAGATCAAGCTAAGGCGGCGCTCGCTGCGTACAAGTCAGATTATTCGCAAGCTAAGTCATTGTCAGCTTATCAAGCAGCGCAACAAACTATTAGCAGCATGACCCTTACAGAATTGGGTGGCCAAGCGATGCGAGTTGTAGATTCGTATGATTCGGATGACCTTATTGCTGGTACGGAAATCGGGGCAACGGACGCCACAATGGTTGATGGTGTTGATGATACTTATACCGCGTACTTTGCGGCAGGTGACTATTTCTGGGTAGTCAATCAGACAACTAAGCAAGGTGCTTGGGTGAAGAGTGATTTATTAACGACGGATGATGTCCGTAATGGTGAGAAGTATACATACGAGTCATCGATTCATATTGATCAGCAGGGTACGCAAGTGTCTAATCTAGGGCATTTGGCTAGTTATGATGTGCAGTTCGGTATAGATGGTGACCCGGATGAAGCGATAGTTAAGGTAGTATTTGCTCGGAATGCTACAACGCAGTCTGACTCAAGTAAGGTCATTATGCAGGATGGTAACTTTGTTATTAATAATGGTCCAAAGGTGATGTTTTCATCAGATAGTGACGAAATATGGACTGCTGATAAGGCTTTTTATACATTGACCTTTACAATGGATGCTGAAGATGCGAGTTTGTTGGAAACACACACTAGTTATATTGGATACGGTTTCGGCACTTCTGCGTCATTTTTGGTTGAATTAACGAGCGGGGATGCGGCAAATAAAATTGCGGCGGCATAGTGAATAAAACAAATCCAAAAACAGCAGTTTGACACGCGTAGTCAGATTGCTGTTTTTAAGTTCCCTTTATCTAACCACGTTTCAAATGACATGTTAATATAACATTTGTAAATTAATTGAAACATATTTTAGAGGTGGTTATGATGTTTAAGATGGGTTCTGTATTAGCAACAGTTGCTGTGTTAGGTAGCTTGGCAGGTTCCTCAGTAGAAGTATCTGCAGCGCAAACAACACAACATAATCATGTTTCAGCAAAGAAGACTGTCAAGAAGACAACGCACAAGAAGATTGTGTCTAATCAAGTTGTTAAGAAAGCAACTACAAAAAAGGCAGTTCAGGCACACAAGGTGTCCGTTGCACTTAAAAAAGTTGTGCCAGTGAAGGTTTCTTCTGTAAAGGTTTCTTCTGTAAAGGTTTCGGCCGCAAAGTCTTCTGTTGCAAAGACGAGCGTTGTTAATCACGCCGCATCAAGTGTGAAGCCGGCAACGAGTACGACGGTTGCCAAAAAGCCAGCGACTGTAACGCCGGCTACAAAAGTCAATGCAAACCCTTGGATGTCGGTCGATGAACCAGCTTTCGCAAAGGTTTCGCAAACCTGGAAGACAACGGTTCCAGCTGCAAGTACAGCTGCGATTACGTGGTATGCAGGAAATGATGGCTATGTAAAGATTAATAACTACTTGCGTGGTATTACGACAACTGCGGATGCACAAACAACAGCTGCAACAGCGGCCATTCACAATGCGGTGACGACTTACAACAACCCAAAGACCACAGTAGTTTACCGTGGAGTTAGTGCGAAGGGCTTGCAGATTTCATTGCACAATGCACCATTGCAAGTCGGGGCATTATACAGCGACAATGCTTTTATGAGTACGTCTTTTGACAAGGGTGTCGCGTTTGATTTTGCAAAGGATCCATCAGATAGTTACGTACTACAAATGACAATTCCAGCTGGTACAGGTCACGGTGCCTATATTGCACCGTTGTCAAAAGAATATGGTTTGGAATCAGAATACTTGGTGAAGGATCACTCAGAATTTAAGGTGACTGGTTTGTCAACATTGACTGGTAATTACAACCAGAAGTACCACGTTGTTGAAATGACGATGGTAAAGTAAATATTTAAATGAAATAGCGAGGCTATCTAAGAAGATGGCCTCGCTATTTGTTTGGAATATGATTCTATTCTGAAATGGAAGATGACTATCCAAGAAAATGTGTCTATAATGAATATGTATTAATTTTTTGTACGTATTTTTACACTAGGAGACGTGGTATGGGTAAATTTTTTAAGACAGTGATGCTTACAGTGGCAGCTGTTGTTGGGTTTAACGTTGCATCTGGTACGGTACAACAAACGCATGCAGATGAATTGCAAACTATTCAAGCGCAACACAAGTCGGGCTACTTGGGTACGCCACAAGGGTGGTTCTGGTTCGAAAATGGGCAAAAGTATACGGGATTCCGTTACTACATGGGCACGTACTACTGGTTTATTAATGGTGTCCGTCAAGATTCAGGTTGGCGTAACGCTTGGGGTATGACGTACTACACAGATAACCAAGGACGTGCCGTTCAAGGTAACCGCGAAATCAATGGTGTTGCATACAACTTTGGTAATAATGGGACATTCTTTTTACGTGGTAAGTCATCAGGATATCTAGATGCAGGTAAGGGATGGTTCTGGTACGAAGATGGACAACGTTTCACTGGATTCCGCAACTATATGGGTGCTTACTACTGGTTCCAAAATGGGGTCCGTCAACAAAACAAGTGGGAAAACGCTTGGGGGATGCGCTACTATGTCGGCGCAGATGGACGTACGGTCCAAGGTGCACAAGTTATCGGTAGTTCGACGTATTACTTTGGTAACAACAATACGTTCTATCTACGTTTTTCAAAGGATTACACAGCACGTTGGCATCGGGCAAACGGCCAATTTGCATCAAGAAATGAAATTGCAGCAAATGGATTAGCTTGGTAATTATCTAGTATATAAATAGAATGGACGTGAACTTTAAAAGGGGTTCACGTCCATTTTTTAAACTGCAGGTGATATATACCGAGAGAATTCGTTTAAAGTGGACGGAAACTTTCGTTGAAACACACAAAAAATAAGTGTAATATATGTCTAGTTGAACAAGGTAAGGGGAGTGAAAATCATGGTACGGCCAACTTGGTTGCCGCAGAAGACACCATTGTATTTAAATATTATTTTAAGTACGATGTATATCGCTGTAACTATTTTTGAAATGATTATGAACGTCCCTACGTGGGTTTTCTGGATTGATCACATTTTGTGGGTGTATTTTGGAATTGTTTACGTTCGTGGCTTGCAACGTGCTAGAGATAAGAAGCGATATTTTGTTACACATCTGATCGATTTGATTGCGTTAACTCCTTTCAAATCCTTGCGTTTTTTAAAAGTGCTTCGTTTGTTGAAGGTGCTTACATTAATTGGAAATATCTTGAATAAGATTTTCCGAAAAACCAACATTGCAAATGTTTTTTATGTTGTTGCCGCAATTGTTATTGCGGTTGCGGTGTCCTTCCATTTTGTGGAGCATCAGAGCTATATGAATAGTTTCTACTGGGCGATTATTACGGTGTCAACCGTTGGGTATGGTGATGTTTCTGCTCACACAACACTTGGGAAATTGCTGTCGATTTTAATGGCTCTAGGTGGTGTGGGAATGTTTGGTGTGTTAACGTCTTCCATTACCAGTTATTTTCAAGAAGAAAATGAGGCGCTTCAAGAAGAAGTTGCCGATATGAAACAACAATTGAATAGAATTGAACGAATGATGATTCAAAATAATAAGTAAAAGCAGAGTTTTTTGGTAGACTCTGCTTTTTGTGTGGTGTTAAAATTGTTGTTTATACTTTATTTTTTCGGAGGTGATTAAAATTAAACGCAATATATTTATAATTTTGTTGACTGTAATCGGGTCCCTTATAGTTCTAAATTGCAAGCCGAGTATAGTGCGTGCTCCTGATGAGGTCAGTAGTTTTCCTAACATGAAAATAACGTACATAAAACTTGAGAGACAGCCGGTTTTCACTAACTTAAATTATGATGATGTTGAAATTCTTGCGGGGAAAAAATTAATTAAAGGTACTATTCACGCCGAGGGGTACCATACATCTTCTCCAGTTAAAATGGTCGTATATATACATGGAAATGTTTTAATAACACGCAATATTCGTGTAAATACTAAATTTCAGTTTGCTTTGCAGAACAATATCCCGGATAACGCTTCTATAAGGGTGAAATTATTTGACAGACATGGAAATGTATTATCTGAATCTGGGGAATATAAACAAGCAAACTGGCAGGTGACTAACGAGATTCCAAAAAGGATAGATACGGAACAAATTGGAACCGCTTTACGTAGAAATTTAACGAACAATGGGCAATTTAGAGTGATAAACGCACCAAATACAGGTCTTTCTTTCATGCATGAGATGCATTACAATACGACCTTACAGATGGAAATGCATAAGACGGATGTGTCAGAAAGTTCGTCGTTAACCGCCCTTGGGCGCTCTATAAATCCAATAAAGAAATTTACGACAGACCTAATGATTCCTACTATTTCCACTGACCTTGTTAACTGGGCAGCACCCCAAGGATCAGTTATACACAATGGCATATTGTATGTCGTTTACGAAGATAGTCGACATAAAGATTTTGGCAGGATTGTATCGTTTGATTTGGGTAAAATATGTGGTGTACAGGAATTTCACAATGAAAAAAACATTCTTAGAATTTTAGAGAAGAAGGTCAATAGGAAAGCTTACGTTCAGGGAGATGAATTGAGAGTTATTAAGTCTGTTAAAGTCAGTTCATTTATGAATACAGGGCACGGTCAGGCATTTTCTTATAATACAAAGACACACTCTTTGTGGTTAATTTCTTTAATGAACAATAAGAAGCAAATGCTGACACAAATTAACCCCAGTGATTTTTCAGTAATTAAAAAAAGTGAATTCTACTTCCTCGATTCCGTGAATAATAACAGGATTCATGGGGAACGCAACTTGGCAATTCAGAAAAACGGGGATATAAACATGATCAGTGTAGTTAATAGCGCTGAGACGAACGATACAAATTTAAAAGTTGGAGATGTATTGTTATATCATGGACGCTTCTCAGGAGGAAAACTACACTTAAACCTATCTAGAACTGTGATTCGTAGTAAACCAGGCTACTATACACAATTTTTGTCTATGGACAATAATTCGGGTCGTCTGTTTTACTTAACTGATGGAGCATATTTAAGTATTCCAGCTCAAAAATGGGCAACGAATACTTTGTTGTATAATGATATTAATATGGGTGTATACGCAACAGAAGCTGGTGGCACGCGCGAGTTTGAGTCGCAAGTGTGGTGGAAAGGACGTACGTTTATTCTAACCAATCGTGGGGCCGAGTTGATGGTAGGAACAAAGTAATTGAACATAGGTGCTATATTGTGAATGTTAAACATGTTTTAAAAATACAGTGGGAACATATTCTGCGATATATTTACATAAAAAATTGGGGACGGATTTCTGATAAAACTAGGGTCTATCTTTTTGAATCACGGGATGGAGCATCGTTTACGGATTCTCCCAGATATATTTTTAATGAATTGATGGTTCGCACAGATCAAACGCAATCAGTCTTTATTTGGATATACAGTAGACACAGTGATTTAAATGATTTAAAAACAACGTTGCCTCTAATTGATGATAGAGTAATGTTTGTGATGAGAGATACTATTGAGTATGCTCGTGCATTAGCAAAATCTAATTATTTGATTAATAACTCGACCTTCCCCTTTTGGTTCATAAAACACAAGAATCAAAAGTATATCAATACTTGGCACGGGACTCCTCTAAAACTTATGGGTTTTGATTTGCCAGATCCTAGACTGAATAAGAATGTTTTGAGAAATTTTTTAATGGCAGATGCTATTATTTCTCCGAATCAACACATGACGAATGTTTTGAATTATTCCTATAAACTCTCAAACGTTTATAAGGGCGTTATTTCAGAAATTGGTCTTCCGAGGTTAGATTTCACAGCTGGATTTGAAACAATTCTGTCAAAGCAATTTAATCGAACTGGTTTACAGTTTGATAAAAACAAAAAAACTATACTATATTCGCCGACATATCGAGGAAGCGATCCAGATAAGTCAAAAGATGATATAGACAAATTGGTCAAGGATTTTGAAGAAATGGTGGGTAAATTACAGAATGAGTATAACTTATTACTAAAAGTTCACCCGTTTATTTATCGACAAGTGCAAGAAAATATTTCTAAAGTTCATTTGGTCCCCGACTATGTTGACATTAATGATTTACTCAATATAACTGATGTACTAATTACGGACTATTCAAGTGTGTTTTTTGATTTTATTCATACAGGTAACCTTATTTTGTTTTATGTTTGGGATGAGAGTGACTATAAATCGGAAAGGGGCCTTTATTTTGAATCAACGGAATTGCCAGGTCGAATAGTAACCAATATAGATTGTCTGATTACAACTATCAAGGATAACAAAACGGAAGTTATAGAGTCTTCTTTGATGAACAGTATGATTGTACATGACGATGGATTTGCTAGTAGAAGAGCAGTGGATTTAATGAGCTCACTTTCTAATTCATACGTTGAGAATGTTTCTGCACAAAAGAAAGTTTTGATTGTTATAGGTAGAGAAAAACTGTCTTGGAATGAAGGGGAGAAAATTAAGAAAATAAGCGAGGTGGCTGATGTCACTATTTTGGCTGATGACTCAATAGAAGTTCAGGATGAACTAAAAGGTTACCGTATATTGTTTGTTTTTGGTCAACCAGTCAAGACTAATTTTGAGCAACTAACTGGATCATTAAAAGGGGAAAACCGCGAGTATCAACGAATTCTTGGAATGGTTGATTGGGATAAAATAATTGTGTTGGACAATCAGTTTGCATCTCGCTTAGCCTTTAAAAAATTGGGCATTAATTTTTCTTCAGAATTTTGAAGACTCTAGAAAGAGAGTAGTATGATTCCTAAAATTATTCATTATGTTAGTATTGGACCTTTGAGTGAGTCTACTAAGCGTAATATAGATGGCTGGAAAAGGGCGCTGCCAGATTATGAATTTAAGCGATGGACGGAAAAAAATTGGGATATCACTCAGAACATTTTTACAAAACAGGCTTACGCAGATGGTAAGTACGCTTTTGTAAGTGATGTTATTAGATTAGACGTATTGTATCGCTATGGTGGGGTGTACCTAGACACAGATATGGTTGTGTTGAGAGGGTTGGACGAAATTCTAGAGAATGATTTAACTTTGAGCTTTTTATTTGATAACACAGTGTCTACGAGTTTTATTGCTGCCTCAGTTCACAATAAGCATATAAAGAACTTGCTTGAAATTTATAAAGACACGAATGTGCTTAAAATTATCAATAAATATGGGACAAGCAACAATGTGGTTTTTACAAATTATTTGCTTAGTAGTTTCCCGTATTTTAAATTGGACAATTCGCTACAACGTTTGGATACTACGGTAATAATATATCCAAAGGAATACTTTTCACTTGAAACTTATTTTGGGACTCAAACAATTATGTATCATGAATTTGCGAATTCGTGGAGTCCGTCGTTTTCTAATAAAAAGAAGATTGAGCGTAAGTTAATTAAGGCTCTCTTTGGTGCAAAAGTACTTAATCATCTTTTAGTGTATCGCGGTAAAAAGCGAAATGCGTTGGCTAAGTATAGGGAACAGTTGCAAAAAGAATTATAAAGAAAAAGCTGCACGAAGTTTTGGTTGGGCAAAACTTCGTGCAGCTTTTTCTTTACATTCTACTATAGCAATTATGAAGTTTAAGCATAATTTTGTCAATCTTCATTGATTAGCCATGTCAACTAATGTAAACTTAAGTTCGGTATTTATTTTATTCGTATTGGGGATTTAAAGGGCGAATGAATATCGTGTTTTCTAACACGAGACGTATAAAAATATAAATCCTCAGAAATTATTAGAAGAGTGGGTTGATTGATTATGAAGCGTGTTATTACCTATGGAACGTTTGATATGTTGCACTATGGACATATTAATTTATTGCGTCGAGCAAAAGAATTAGGTGATTATCTAATTGTTGTTCTTTCATCTGATGAATTTAACTGGAATGAGAAAGGAAAGAAAACCTATTTTAGTTATGAACAACGGAAACAACTACTAGAGGCTATTCGTTATGTTGATTTAGTGATCCCCGAGGAAAGCTGGAATCAAAAAGTGACTGATGTAGATCTCTATAAAGTGGATACTTTTGTAATGGGTGATGATTGGCGTGGTCAATTTGATTTTGTTGCGGATGAAACGTCAGCTGAAGTTGTTTATTTGGAACGAACTCCAGAAATTTCAACCACACAAATAAAGCGTGATTTGAATCAAGAAAATCTTGCTACTGATCAAAAACATTAGTGCGTGTGGTTGTCATGAAAAAAATTAAAAGTGTAATAAAAAAAGCTAGACGAGAATTCGGTAATAGAGCTTTAACTTATTACAAAATGCACTATGAAAGTTCAAAAGTAGTTTCAAATACAATTTTATATGAATCACGTGATGGTAAGGCGTTTTCGGATTCTCCGTACGCTTTTTTTGCTTATTTTGCAAATCATCCGGAACAAGACGATTACCAACATACATGGGTTTATGACGGAAATGTCGACCTGACTTTGGCAAAAAAACTGCTACCACATCATAAGTTGAAATCAGTCAAGTTCGTGAAAAGGAATACGAAAGAATATGGTCAAGCTTTGTTAACAAGCGAGTATCTTATTAATAATTCTACTTTTCAGCCATGGTTCATAAAAAAAGAAAATCAAGTTTATGTCAACACTTGGCACGGTACCCCATTAAAAAAGATGGGATTTGATATTGAAGATAATCCGAAGGGGTCACAGAATGTTTTACGGAACTTTTTGATGGCTGACTACCTCATTTCTCCTAATAATCACATGACCGACGTATTTTTGAAGTCGTATAAATTAGAAGGTTTATATGAAGGGACGATACTTGAAGGCGGCTTGCCAAGAAATGACTGGATTAGTAATCCTGATATTACGATGGCTACTCAGCTCAGAGATTCTGGCATTATTTTAGATTCAACAAAGAAAGTACTGCTATACACGCCTACATATAGAGGCGTTTTGCAAAATGAAGCAGCAGACGATATTGAAAAGCTGGTTTCAGACGTGAAATATTTAGTCAATCATGTGGGCGATGAGTACAATATTTTAATCAAGGTCCATCCGTTCGTCTATGGCAAGGCAGTTTTGAATGAAAATTTAAAAGGTCGCTTGGTTTCGGATCTGTTTGATGTCAACAAGTTGTTTGAAGTGACGGATATTCTGGTTACTGATTATTCAAGTGTTCTTTTTGATTACTTGATAACAAAAAAAAGATTGATTTATTACATCTGGGACAGTGAAGATTATGCGGATGATAGGGGGATGTATTTCTCACCAGAAAACTTGCCTGGAGATGTTGCCACAACAATTGTGGAACTCGTAGATGCCATACGTGCCCAACATCAGATAAGGATTGATGAGTCAATAGATCGTTTAATCAGGTACGATGATGGTTCCGTCACCAAACGTTACGTTCAACGGATTTTTCATGGGGAAAAAAGTGGGATTATACAAGAATTTAAACCAAGAAGTCAAAAGGAACATTTGATTTTTTATCCGGGTGGATTTTTAACCAATGGAATTACGACTTCGTTTATTAATTTAGTTCATCAATTGCCTGAGGAAAAGTACGACATAACAGTCTTGTTTGGTGGTAGGATGAGCGAACAAAAACTTTTGAACTATAATCAAATTAGTTCAAAAGTACGTCCACTTTTTGTTTTCGGTCGAACGGCAATGGGATTTAGGGAACAGATAAAATTCCAATTACTTAAAAAATTCCCAAATAAATTCACTAATAAGTTTTTCTATCCGAAAACTGGCTTCCGATTGGATGCCAATCGAATTCTTGCTAACACACATTTTGATACACTTGTTGATTTTTCTGGATATAGTCTTTATGGTTCACGTTATTTATTGGAACATAGTGGTGGTAATAAATTAATTTATTTGCATAATGATATTGTTTCGGATGCCAATCGAGTTATCGATGGTAAAAGACCGCTTCTAAAGAATGTTAAAGCCGCAATTGCTAATTATTCAAGGTTTGATACTCTGGTGAATGTGTCAGATGCGGTTCTTTTAGAAAACCAAAAGAGACTGGCAGATGAAAAGTTGAACAGTAAGATGAGGGTTGCACCAAATGTATTGGATTATAATCGCGTCATTGAACGGGCTAATCAATCTTCTGATGAATGGGTTGACAAAAGTAAAGTGTCTTTTGTAACAGTTGGTAGGTTGTCTCCGGAAAAAAATCAGAAAAACCTTCTAGTTGCTTGGCGCGATTTTGTGTCAAAATATCCTAATAGCCAACTGATAATTGTTGGCTACGGACCGTTAGAGGCAGAACTTCGTTCATTTGTGAAAGAAAATAAGTTGTCTGATTCTGTAATTTTCACAGGCCTTTTGATGAACCCTTACCCAACGATTTTGGCAGCGGATTATTTTGTATTTCCTTCAATGTGGGAAGGTCAAGGATTGGCACTTTTGGAGGCATTGGTTTTACATAAGCGTGTTATAGCATCGAATATTCCTACTAATCGTGAAATTTTGGGGCAGAATAGATATGGCCTTGTGGCTAAAGGAACCGATGCAATTTCTATTTTGGAGGCAATGAGCCGAATGATGGAAACTAATAGGGAGTTTGAGGCTTTTGATTTTGTTGAATATAATAGAAAAGCTATCCAAGCTGCGGAAGATATATTTTGAGATAGGTGAATAATGATTAAACTATATAACATAGTTGTTGAACAAAAGGTAGTTAATTACTTTTTTACTCGTGATTCGGTTGCTGAAGAATCTTTTTTCGATGTGTACATTAAAAACCGAGATACTGGGAACTTTTTTAAGCTACAAAAAATTGATGAGAATGAGGAGGGATATAGATATCAATTAAACCTTGATCTTGATTCGGACAGTCTATTGCCAGTTAAGGGTGTGCAGAACTTATGGGACATCATGATCTCAGTCGATGATACTCTAAGAGCTGTCAAAGCTGTGCCAAAGTCAAGAATAGACATCCAGGCTATCTTTGAAGAGTCTGTTATGGTCTCTGAAGAGTACAATGTATTTGTACAACATTTTTTGACTGAAAGTAGAACCGTTGGATTTAGTTTAGTAAAACCAACTTTTGATTTGCCAAACGGGTTCGAGCCGAAAAAAACAGTTGAGAAACATGCGAACGGACGTGCTAGTCTAGAACTTTTGTATAACGATCATTTTCATGGTGAAGAGAACACTATTAACGCAATAGTATTTCCACTACGACGAGAATTTTTCAAAAGTGATTCAAATTTGCGTATCTTAGAAGAAGTGCTTACGGAATATAAAGATATGCCCGCATATATTCCGAACTATGCTAAGACATCTACAGAAAATATTGTTTTTTCAGAGAATGTAGTCTTTTACGAGCCTGAACTTGACGTTCAAAATGAGTTGTTAATTAAATCAAAGTATGTGTTCACTGGCCGTAGTAAAACGGTTGGTGTTAGCCCCGTTGATGGACGAAAAGGGATTTTAGATGTTTATGTGCAGAATATCTCTTACTCAGACAATGCAATTAGCATGAGTGTCATCGTAGATACGTTGTTTAACACTGTAGGTAAATCTAATTTAGTCCTTCTTGATAGGGATCAAGATGGTGAAGAACCTAACTTAGCTATTTTCTCAATGACAGAATCCAAGGTGTTGAGTCAAAATTCCGATAAGATACGGCAACAAATTACATTTAAAATTGATCGGGATGATTTGAATTCATATATTTTGTCGGATTACTGGATGGAATCTAGTGTTCTAGACCTATACGTTGATATTTCGCTTAGCGGGTATAACGCATTCGTACACAGGGAGCTGCGGGCTTTTTCGCCAGAAAAAATACAGGAATTTGATGATTTAAAGGCATTAAATGTGCCTGGTTACTCTATAGAACAATATGTTAGAGAAGCAAACCCATTTGAAATGGACATGTATCCGGTTGATGGGCATACTTTGGTGATTTCTCCATATTCTGGGACCAGAAAAAAGTTGGTTATTCAGACTTCGTTGATTTCGAATGAAGTTGCGGAGCACTTTTTGAACAATAACGTTCGATTGCCTATTTTAGCGGCACGTGGAAACAGAGTAACAAAATACTATGCGGGAGTTCGAGAGTCTCAGCCTGTTGATGACAATGCAGTTTTCTACGAAAGTAGAGATGGACAGTCATTTGTAGATTCTCCGCTGGCTATCTTTTTGTATCTGGCTAAACAAAAAGATTACGATTATCTAAGACATTATTGGGTTTATTCGCCTGAGACGCCAAGCAGTTTTTTTGAAGAAGTTAGTCAGTTTGATGGGAAGGTTGAATTTGTTGAGCGAAACTCACAACGCTACTATGATTTGATAGCTACAGCAAAGTATTTAATCACAAACTCAACATTTCAAACATTTTTCTCTAAGCGACCGGACCAGGTTTATATTAATACGTGGCATGGTATTCCTTTGAAAAAAATGGGGTTTGATATGCCTCAAGATCCACGCAATGCACAAAATGTGCTTAGAAATTTCTTAATGGCTGATTACTTTTTGCAACCGAATGCGTATTCAACTGATGTGTTCATTGGTGCCTATAAGCTGACTGGAGCTTTCCAGGGGGAAATACTGCAGGGGGCGTATCCACGAACAGACCTACTTTTTAATACAGACAAAGAGGGGTTGCTATCCCGAATTGGGACCTTAGCGTCGTATTTCGATAATGAAAAAAGAACGGTTATGTACTCACCAACTTGGAAGGGAACATCAATCACAAACCCTACTGATTCGATTGAAGAAATGTTGAATCAGATTAAAGATTTAACATCTACCTTTAATGACACATACAACATTTTGTTAAAAGTGCATCCTTTTGTGTATTCAAAAGTAGCTGATGATGAACGCTTTGCACCTTATTTGGTTCCTGATTCTGTTGATGCGAATGAGATAATGAGCATTGTTGATGTGCTTATTACGGACTACTCAAGTATATTTTTTGATTTTGTTAATACGGGTAAGCCTATCTTGTTCTTTGTTCCAGATGCCAAGGAATACAAATCAACTAGAGGTTTGTATCTAAAGCAAAGTGAAATGCCAGGACCGGTGTTGAATAATTTCGCCGCTCTAAAGAGAGCATTGGCTAATTTGAAATTTGTTCAGAAAAAGTATTCAGCAAAATACAAGCGTTTTTCTGAGAAATACGGTAGTCTGGCAAACGGAATGGCTACCAAGGAAATAGTGGATTTCGTCTTTAAGTCAGTTCCTATGAAGAATGTAGTAAGTCGTAAGTTGAATTCTGACAAGCGGAAGGTTGTAATCTATCCAGGTAGCTTGGCCGCCAACGGTATTACAAGTTCTTACATGAATCTGATGGGTAACTTGGATTTTAAAAAGTATGATGTAACTCAAATTGCTACGTATGATAAAAAAAGTGGTAAAAGAAATGGAATGAGTCTGCCGGACGGTGTTCGGCAGATGTTTAGAATAGGATCACCACTGTTGACGTTGGATGAAGCTGTTATTGATGAGTATTATAAGGTAATTGGTTTAGACGAAAATAATGTAAACAATTATCCTATCGAAGCATACGAACGTGATGCTCAACGTCTATTACCTAACATGAAATTTGCGGATTCAATAGATTTTAGTGGATACAGCTATTACTGGGGTAGGTTGATGGTATCTATTAAGGCCCCTAATAAAATTGCTTATCTGCATAATGATATTTGGGAAGATGCGCATCGTAAAATTGAAAATATATACGTACACAAGGCCAATGTTGAGCCTATGATTAAGTTGTACCGCCTATTTGACAAACTAGTCAGCGTATCACCCGAGTTGAAGAAGATTAATGAGAGCAAAGTCATCCAATTTGCTGGCAATGCTAAATTTACATCTGTTCAAAATTCTATCGATCCGGATACGATTCGGTATGTATCATGGAAGCGACGGTTGAAACCAAATTTCCCAACAAAGGACATTATTAAACAACGAATTCCGGCGTTTAATAAAAAAATGGATAATTTCATCTCTATGGGTAGACTGTCTCCTGAAAAAAATCAACTATTCCTTGTACGTGTGTTTAGTAAGTACGTTGAGACGGTTAATGAAAATGCGCGACTTTATATTCTAGGTGATGGACCTTTAAAATCAGTGATTTTAGAAGAAATTGAGAAGCTTCAGATGACTAAACACATCTTTTTGATGGGGCACATTAATAATCCACATCATTTTATGTCTAAGATGGATACTTTTGTTCTCCCATCACTCTACGAGGGTCAGCCGATGGTTTTGCTTGAGGCGTTGACACTAGGAATGAAAGTTTTGTCCTCAGATATCCCACAAAATGCATTCGTATTGAACTATGGTCAATATGGGGAACTGGCAGACGGGACGAATGTGAACGATTTCTTGAGAGGGATTGATAAGATTAATGCAGCCAAGCTCAATCAATATGACAAATTTGACCCTTACAAATACAATCAAGAGGCTTTGAGAGAATTTGAATTAGTGTTAGGTGATTAAGTAGGTTTATGTTTGGAAATATGTATTCTAAACCATGGGTAAAGAAAATCTATAATTAATAAAGGGAGCGTTGACACAACGCTCCCTTTGTCGTTTACTAACATAGTATAAAAAACTCTTGTGAGTTAGGATAGGATGGACGAAATTGTGACAAATGAGAATCGCACGCTAAAAGTTCGCGCCGAATATGTTACAAAACAATACGAGATGGCACCGACTAAGTCCGATAAGATGAAGTCTCTTTTCTTGAAAACTAATTTTCCAAAATTTTGGGCTGTACGAGGGGTTAGTTTTGAGGCGTATGAAGGAGAGACAATCGCGGTCGTTGGAACAAATGGTTCAGGGAAATCTACTTTGATGAAAATTGTTTCAGGAATCGTGCCGCCGACTACAGGAAAAGTTGAAATCAATGGAGAAACATCTCTTATTGCTATCAATGCCGGCTTAAAGGGGAACATGAGCGGACGGGAAAATATTCGCTTAAAAGCTTTGATGCTTGGTATGACTGACTCAGAAATAGACGAAAAAATGGATGACATTATCGCTTTTTCTGAACTGGGAGACTTTATTGATCAGCAGGTAAAAAATTATTCTTCCGGTATGAAGTCAAAGTTAGGATTTTCAATATCGGTACACACTAATCCAGATATACTGATTGTCGATGAAGCGCTTTCTGTAGGTGATGCAACATTCAACAGAAAGTCATTGGCAAAAATTAAAGAATTCCAGGAACAGGGTAAAACAATATTTTTCGTTTCACACTCGCTTGGGCAAGTGCGTGAGATGGCCGACAAAGTTTTATGGATGCATTATGGGGAAGTAAGACAATTTGGTCCAACCAAGGAAGTTATGGATGCATACGATAAGTTTGTTTCAGACTATAAAAAATTGTCAGGAAAAGAACAAGCAAAATATCGCAACGATTATCGAAAAGCACAGCAAGAATTTACTGTAGATAGGTTCTATGAATCAGAGTTGAAAAAACAACGTAAGAGTTTAAATTTGGATGTTCTTCCAGCAAAAGAAGAGACCAGGATTTACGAAGCAACGCACAAGCGTCACTTGGCAGAAACATGGTCTAAGACAGAAAAAATTGTTTTTACGGGTTTGGTTTTGTTGACGCTGTTTGTGGCTGATAAAGTAGTGCTTAATTTGGGTATGAAGAATATAATTGAAAATCCCAGTTCATTAGTTACAAATTGGGCGCCTAACAAAATTCACAGCTTAAATGAGAGGCATGCACATATACAGTCAATTCGAGATGGAAAGGAGAAATAGAAATGCGTGACTTTTTTCAAGTTATGAGAGAAATTGTTTCAAATTTCAAAATAGTTAATAGATTAGCCCGATTTAATGTACGTGCCCGCTGGGCTGATAATTATTTAGGTTCGATTTGGGATTATTTGGAGCCTACAATTTACATTGGTACCTATTTCCTGGTTTTTGGTATGGGAATGTACAATGGCTCAGTGAACGGTCAGCCATATATTCTGTGGCTGCTTACTGGAATTATTCCGTGGTACTTTATCCAGGGATCGTTCAATAAGGGGCTTAATTCAATTAAATCTCAATTGGGTTTGCTAACTAAAATAAGGTTTCCTGTTTCGGTGGCACCGTTAATGCCCATGCTGGAAGAATTACGACGATTCTTCTTTATGAGTATTGCGATGTTTTTCGTGCTAATTATTTTTGGTGAGATGCCTGATGTACACTGGATTCAATTTTTGTATGCATTTGTTGCTATGTTCGCAACCGTATTGGCACACAATTTATTGAATTCTACTTTGACAGTTGTGATACCTGACTATAAGCCAGCCGTGTCAGCGGTATTTCGATTGCTGTTTTTCACGTCAGGGGTAATTATTAACATGGACGCCAAGCACTTACCATTTGTCCTGGTAACGATTATCAAAATGTTCCCATTTTATTATGTTGTTGAATCTTTCCGTGATGCATTGCTATATCATAGTTGGTTCTGGGATAAGGCTTCAAACGCTGCATTCTTTTGGTTATTGACATTGATTATGCTTATGATTGGATCAATGGTACATTTACGTTTCCGTGAACGATTTATCGACATGGTGTAGTTGTATCTCACAAATGATAAATTCTTTGTATAAAAAGCAGCCTGCTAAGGCTGCTTTTTAGTTATAAAATAAAAGAACAACAGAAATATAGAAAAGTGGCAGTTCATAAAATCTCCTAATATTTGTTATACTATATGTAGTTGAAGGTGGGTAGGTAAGTGATTAGTACACAGCAAGTAAAAAATATTATAAAAAATTCGTCTATGTTTGGGTGGATTTATTTTTGGGTAGGGATTGTGGTAGTAAAAGTGCTGCAGTTATTTATAAAGCCAAATGAAAAACAAGTCCTATTCATATCATACAGCGGAAGACAATTCTCGGACACTCCAAAAGAAGCGTTTAATTTATTAAGATTAGATCCTGCGTACGAGGATTATAAATTGATTTGGGCATTTAATAAACCTAAGGATTTTAAGGATTCGACAATTAAGTATAAAATCTCAGCAAATTCGCCATTGTTTTTTTATCATTTATTACGATCTAAGTATTGGGTTGCTAATTCAAGTATTGATCGGCTGATTCCATTTAAGCATGATGAGAATATCTATATTCAATTTTGGCACGGAATACCAATGAAGGCACTAGGACATTCTGAAATTGGGTTAGCACCACTTGTACAGCATTGGTATGATAATGTATCCTTTGATTTTATGTTCACTTATAGTGAATACGACTTACAGAAGTTCAAAGATGTGTTTCCTAGAACTAAGCGATTTGTTAGCTCGGGACAATTACGTAAGCAGATTGTTAAACGGTATGATTCTAGAATGAGCGTAGAACGAATAAAAGCTGAACTTGGAATAAAATCTGATAAAAAAATATTGCTCTATGTGCCGACTTTTCGAGGCTATCCTGCAAAGGAACAGACAACTTTAACGGATGCTGCGTTAGACAGATTGTCTAAAGATTTTACAGTTGTATATAGGGGGCATTATTTTTCGAAAACAACGGAATCAGGTTCCATTGTAGGAGCTGATAGGTTTTCGCTTTATAAATTGATGATCATTGCAGATGTTTTAATTACGGATTATTCAAGTGTTTTCTTTGATTTTGCCGTCTATAATAAGCCGGTGTATCTATTTCAGCCTGATGTGGAAGAATATAAGGTTAAACGAGGCTTGTACTTCAGTACTGAAGATTTAGAGATACCTGTTGCATATTCCGAGGCAGACTTGTTTGATTTGTTGGCATGTGAAGATTATGACTATGCATCACTTGAGTCAATGAATAGAAAGTTTAATCCGCATACGGCTGAAGAGGCTGTATTTTCGTTTAAATCTATAATGATGCATTCTTAAATAAAGAAAAACGGGCAAAGCCCGTTTTTTTATTCAGAAATATTAAAAGTAATAGTATCAAATAAAGGTATTCTGATATACTTTTAGATTAGGTAGTAAATATTTGAAAAAATAATTTTTAGGAGTGAGGACTGTAGTTCATGGAACAAAATTTTACGTTAGCAACGTTGCTTAAACATTTGATGAAAAACTTGTGGTTGATGGTTGGTTTGGCTATTTTAGGTGGTGGTGGCATGTATGTTCTGGCACATCAAGCGCCTAAATCCCATGATGAATATAAAACAGCTAGATTAATGTATATTCAGAATTCGTCGCTAAAATCAGCAGATCCCAAATCAAGAGTGGAAGCGGACGCAAAGTTGATTCAAGCTTACGTTGCTGTTGAAAACAATCAAGCTATTGTTAGACGAACGCTATATCTTCTGGATCAAGAAGGTATCACAAACATTTCTTACAATCAGGCGCGAAATAATACGGAACTTAAACAAAAGCCAGGCACAGTGGCGGTTTGGGCGAATGCTAAGGCTGGTTCAAGTAAGCAAGCTGTGGAGCTGACAAATGCGTATGCTGAAGCATTTGCAAGTATTGCTCCTCGACTTATTCCTAATATGCCTAAACCAGTGTTAATGCCTGCAACCGGTGGAGCAGCAAAAGAGTCAAACGCTTCAAAGCCGATTGCGCCTAAAAAAGCAGCTATTTTTGGTGCAGGGGCAGGATTTGGTATTGGTGTCGTTTTGACACTGTTCACGGGTATTATTGCAAACTTGCGTCCTTCAAAGCGCCAATAGGAGGTAGCCAGCATGGTTAGTTGGTTACTACCGTTTGCGTTATTGCCAAAAACGTTTACAAGCGCGCTATTTGAAAACTTTGCACAAATTGCTTTTCCAGTATTTTTGATTTTTTTGTTGGTACAACTAAATTTTAAACCGGCGTTGGTGCAAGATATTCTACCTGAACGACGTACGCTTCAAATTTGGGGTGCACTAATTGTTTTGCAATTTATATTGTTCGGTTGGCATGCTCTGGCGTATGGTGATAGTGATCAAACGTATGGTCTGATTCACGGCTGGTTTACGTTCATGCAATTGATTGTTGTTATTTGGTTTGCATACACGATACAAAAGATATTTATTCGTGATGCAGATTCAGTTTTTAAATTTCTGGCATCATTGATTATTTCTTTGGTAGTTTATCTAGTTGTGGTTATTGTCCCACAGTTTGCGGTTTCATTCCGACTACCCTTTACCGGTTGGACTAATTTTTTGGCGGGATTATTCGAACGTCATTGGGACAGTAGAGCTTGGTATGATGCAGGAAGTTACGTTGCGACACAACATCGAATTAATGGATTTGAGCCAGAAGCGCCATTCTTGGTTATGCTATTGGGACTTGTTTTCGGACCGATTTTGGTATCGATTGTCCAAGAACCAATGAAGCGTATGAAGAATGGGCGACGTCTCCAGAAACTTGTCTGGGTGTTAATTGTTGTCTTAAGCCTTGTGTTCTTAATGGCTCGGTCAACGAGCGGGTATCTGATGGTTGCGTTACTTGGGTTATTCACCGTTTTGTTTGCACCACGTTCAACGCGTAAGTGGTTGTTTATTACGGGTGCTGCATCGTTAGCAGTTGTTATATCAGCGTACTTCTTCGTGCCCGCAATTCATGATATTTTTGAGAAATGGTTGTTTGCTAAACAAGGAACGGATAATCGACTGGGTGGAGCAATTGGTTTGTTGCAGACATTTATTCACCACCCGTTCTTCGGGGTTGGTTTCGGAAACGAGGGGAATTTTATTGAGCAATTCTTACCAGGGTGGAGTAAAAGCAATTCTGAGTACATTAATTTTTATAGTAAGACCGCTTATCCGGTACTAAACGACTTTTTGGGGTGGTTAGCGCGGTTTGGTGCGATTGTCGTGGTTAGTGCTATTTGGTTGCTTGGCGGTTTGATTGTTCGATCAGTGAATGTCTATCGACAGTTAGTACAATCAGATAAGCCAGAACAAATTGAATATCGAATCGTCATTCGAGCTTTCTTCGTGATGGTGCCTTTAACTCTAATGGTCGCAATGATTACACAAATTAACGCCTTTTCATGGCCGATGTTGTTGATGTATTTCTTTTATTGGCGTGTGATTCATTTGGCGGAAGATAACGTTTCAAAGTCAGCCTAGCTGGCTTTTTTAATACGGAGAGTTTATGAAAGTAAGAAGTTCTAATTTCGAATTGCTCAGGATTATTGCAATGTTAATGATTGTTTTGCACCATTTAATGGTACATGGAGTGTTCAAGGGGTTTGATACAACTGAAGTATCAGGTAACCAAGCGTTGGCGTTGATTTTTGCGGCTGGTGGTAAAGTGGGTGTGGGTCTCTTTATTATGATTACGGGTTACTTTTTAGCGAATAAGTTAAAGACTAACATTCCTGCGCTAGTTTCACTTTGGTTGCAAGTGTTCTTTTATTCTGTGGTCATTTTTTTGTTACTGTCCAACTTAAAAATGATTGACGCTGCCGACCCAGTGATTGCCATTTCAAACGTATTTCCGTTAATATTCAACAAATATTGGTTTTTTACTGACTATTTTTTAATTATGATTATAGCTCCAGTTATAAATGCTGGATTTAGTAATTTTGAGAAAAAAGAAGTAGATAAAATAATGGGAGTATTACTTTTTGTTTGGTTTGTTGTACCAACGATATCCCCGTTGCTTTTTAACAGGGTACTGTCGGTTTCGTCTAATGATTTGTTAATATTAATCATGTTCTATTTATTTGGTTACTATATACGTCGGTACAATCCAGCTGTTTTAAATAAACAAAGAAATAATATTATACTGATCGGTGCAGGGATTGTCATGACGAGTGGACTCGAGTTGTACTTCGAGTGTTTGGGACATTTGCTTAAAGATACATCTGTTTATACACTTTCTTTTCAGTACTACAAGCTTAATAGTTTTAGTGTTTTTCTAATTGTCGTAGGGCTGTTTGGATTGTTTAAAAACTTTCGAATCGGTGAAGTAAAGTGGATTAATACAGTAGCTAGTGCTACGTTTGGAGTGTATCTAATACATGATAATAGTTATATTCGCAGCCTTTTATGGCGTGATTGGGTTGAGTCAACTGATTATTTGGCATTCGGGATTTTTGGTTTTATAGTGGCTTCGGCTATCACGGTTGTTGTTGTGTTTGTTTTGTCCACGGTTATAGAACTGATTAGAAAGAATACGATTGAACGTTTTACGAATTATTTGTTGAAAAAATCTTTTGAAAAAAATTAAACGCATTAACGTGATCAATGTGTTCGGATGTGATTGATTTACCTCCAGGAATGGTTAATGTAATTAGTGGTTTAAAAAGCGCCAATATGGCGCTTTTATTTTGTAGGAGTAGGGCATTAAAAAAGAAAAGCAAAGTAATTTTGAGTTGTTGCGGATCGTCGCAATGTTAATGATTATTATTTTTCACAGTTTAGTTAATTTTGTTGGCACACGTGATTCACAATATATTTCTAACAATATTGAATTGGGTGGTGTGTTACTGATGCTTCGTTATGTATTTGGCCAGTTAGGTGTCATTTTGTTTGCGATGATTTCTGGCTACTTCTTGATCAGGGCACGTGAAAAGAAAAATCCTTTTGAACGGGCAATGGCCACAGCCGTGAAGTTTGCTGGCATGTTGCTTTATAACGGGGTTATCATTAGTGTCGTTATTGCAGTCATTTATATGGCAGTCCGAAAGCTAGGCTTGGTCGGACCAATTTTTTATGAATTAATTAATACGACTCGTAATATCTTTGATGATAGCCATTTGATTTTTGGGTATTTAGGTGGTTTTTGGTACTTGAGTGTTTACTTTTTGCTATTAGTTGTCATTAATCCGCTGAATCGTTTTCTAAATAAATTAACAGATAACCGAACTTTTTTGGCATTGATTATTGTCATTATTTTTGTTTCTGTCTTGTTTAAATTCACGTTGTTCCTGTCGTTGGGCCGAGACGCTATTAATGCGGCAACGATTTTTGTCGGTTATTTATTGGGTGGGTATATGCGTAAATTTGATCCACTACAACACGTTAAATCACGTTATTTGTGGGCAGGACTTATTATG
>Ga0154006_1000070_pt1 | contig 37633 bp, 51 predicted proteins | sample TSFL090MetaG_FD_104747 | JGI IMG/M metagenome (GOLD analysis project Ga0154006, IMG submission 104747) | Attine ant fungus gardens microbial communities from Florida, USA - TSFL090 MetaG | ecosystem: Host-associated > Fungi > Mycelium > Unclassified | place: USA: Florida, Wakulla State Forest...
CTGTTCAAAGAACTACATAAATAGCTGGACCCTCATTAGCAAGTAGCCTTGCTAATGTCGCCCTTTTGGTGTAGTGGTAAACCATACAGTATGTGACTACTGGTCCATAGTACAACTGTGACACAGGGGACCCCAGTTTGTGGCAGGATTAATGAGGGAGTTGAACAGGATGTTGGGGATTGAGAGTAGATTGTCAACAGCATTCTACCCTCAAACCAATGGACAGATAGAGAGGGTTAATCAGGAACTGGAGCAGTACTTAAGAATGTTTATCGACCATAGGCAAGAACAGTGGCCTGATTGGTTAGGAACAGCAGAATTTGCTTACAACAATAAAGTACACTCGAGTACCAAAATGTTACCCTTTAGGGCAAACTATGGACAAGATCCCAGAATGGAGTTTAAGACAAGAAGGAAAGGGAAATACAAGGGGGCAGAAAAGTTTGTAAAAAAAATGAAGGAAATTCAGGAGGAAGTGAAAGCAGCACTAGGGAAAGTGTAGGAAGAAATGAAGAAGTATGCAGATAAAAAGAGAGCAGAGGTTGATGAGTATAAAGTAGGAGACTTAGTAATGCTAAGTACTAAGGATCTGAAATATCAGATGACCAGGAGGAGAACTGAGAAACTGACAGAAAGATTTGTAGGCCCTTATAGAATAAAGAAGATTGTATCATCAAATGTGGTGGAATTAGAACTACCTAGTACAGTAAAAATACACCCAGTGGTTAACATTAGTAGAATATGAAGATACATAGGGCAGGTAGAGGGGCAGGAAAAGGAGCAACCAGCTCCAGTGGTAATCAAAGGAGAGGAGGAGTGGGAAGTAGAAAGAATCCTGAATAAGCAAAGGATATGAGAAAGAGACAAGTACTTAGTACAGTGGAAGGGATTCACAGCAGAATCAGATATCTGGAAAGGAAAGGAGAACCTGGAGAATGCAAAGGAAGCAATAGAGGAGTACAAAAAGGAATATAGAAGAGACATGGAAGATGTCAGAAGACAGAAAAAGGAAGAAGGGACATTCCGGAAAGGGGAATTACCAGGAAGATTCACAGCAAGAAAACTATTTGGATGGTCAGACAAGAGGTATGATGAAGAATACTGGGCAAGATTAGAAAGAAACTGGAGGAAGTGGAAAGAAAGACAAACGAGAGGGCAAAGAACTATGGAAACAATAAAAGAGGAAGAAGGAGAAATCGAGCAGGAAAATTCAGGGCTCAAGGAATGGACAGAAGAAGATGATGACAAAATAGGAAATATTTGCGACCCATACTATGAACTATGAAAATCCTCGGGACAAGGAATCTTGAGAGGGGGGTGGTGTCATGACATAGCCAAAACAGCTAAGTCATTATTTATTTTCTTTTTCTTTTCTTTTCTTTTAATTAGGAAATCGGTGGACACACAAGATGGAACAACCAAAGAGAGATGCATGGGAGTTTATAAATAGAAGTAAACACAGAACATGTATAAATAGTGTACCACAATTAATGAGAACTCCATTGAGTTCTCCTTGTCAACTTAGACTAGGAGTAGTTCTAAGACGCCTCAGTCTAAGTCCTTACATCAGTAGACTACTGCAGACTTTGTATTAAAAAATCATTGATTAAAAATTAAATAAATAAATAAAAATAGTGAGAATTATCATTGTACTGGAGTTCTGCTTGTTTGAGTCTCAGTCTTAAATCTTCTATTTGGTTCTGCAGTACTGCCTCTCATTCTCTCATAAAGTACTCTACTGTTGTTGCTTTGACCACCCAAGTTTTTCCATATCAAGCTGACCCTGAAGTCTCCTCTATTGCTGCTATCTCAGACTGGAAAAGACTCTCATGTTGGAATTTGGGTCTCATGTGAGCCTGCACAATGCATGTGATTCTTTATTATTTCATGTTCTATTGTTCTAGACAGGTATATAAGTAGAATAAGTAGTTTGTGTTCATTATCTATTTGTACCTTCCCCCATTCATATTTCAATATTTCAATGTACTGAAGATACTGTGTGTCAATGAGAGAGTATCTAGGTGTATATATGTAAGGGTTATCAGGATCTGTGGTATAGGTAAACAGTATTGAGAATCAAGTCAGTGCATAAATTATTGATTTTTAAAAAAATTAGATCAGTGTAACAAGTGTCATGCATATAACTGGCATAGCTGATTAATCTAATAGATCACTTGACATCAAACCTTGTGACTTCATTTGACAGTTATTTGTCTATGGTGTAATGAAGAGGATACCTATATATGGTATAGTACTCTAAAAAAGGAAAATTGGTATCTGAAAAAGTCTAAGAGAGGGTTTTACATTCTTTTTAGATGGCAATATCTAGGAAAGTCTAGGATGCCTTGAAATTTGAAATTTATGCTCTGTTATGGAATTACATTGGGATTACAACTATTATCAGCCCTGGACTGATAATAAATAGATGGTAGAAGAGATGATGGCAATAAGAGATGAGAAAGACAGAGATGATGCAATGGATGATGTGTCAGCACATCAAGATTAGGTTGGACTTTGGACTTGATTAGACTAATTATAAACATTGGACTGCAGGAGAAATGTTGGATAAACCTTGGGGTAATTATGGACAAATCTTATAATAGTTATGGACTTTAGGATAAATGGGGAAATCTTGGACTAACCCATTTATAGACTCTGACTCAACTAGTTACTCACTGTTACTCACTAGTACTTAGGATAGTAGTTCCTGTGATGTTACTAGTTAGGATAAATACAATCCAGAAAGAGAAGGGAATGGCAAGTTCTCTCTTTCTGTGGTTCATCTGAAAACCTACTTCTCTTGGAACCCCTCATTCTCTCCAGTCTTTGGACTAACTTGTGAGAGTATGACTAATAGTCTCAATATTCATCCTTTCAATATAACTCTTCTAAAAACCTTGACTGGACCCTTTGCAAAGGGGTGAAGAGATATCAAGTGTTGACATAGGCTTAAAGTTGAAGCATATATTCACCCTTGTGGTCTAGAGTCTTAACATGCTCAGCATCTCAGCATGGAGCAGTCTGAGAAAATCTGTGACCTCAGATTTTCTCAGACTGCTTATGGGAAGTCACCCAGTTACTGGAGGGTGATTGAGATATAAAAATACCCAATAATATGTCGTGTCATCCTCATATACCAATGTTCTCGAGAACTGAGATGTCCAGCCCATCACACCAGTCTTGTTCTCTCTCTCTCGACCCTATGGCTAACTATCTTCCCAAAGTTGCACATGAGGTAACCAACTATTCGGCGGTATAGTTTCAAAAAGGCAATCTGAACAGGGGTACTAACAAAGTTCAAACACCCGATCAAGTGTCACTGGGCACGGAACTACTTTACCCGATCAAAGTCCATCTATCCCTAAAGTATGCTTTCTTTGAAGGAGGAACTCCGACTCTGTGTCAACGACAATTCTTAACCAATGTCACTTCCATTGTCTGCAAATGGCACCTTCCCAAAAGCAAAATAATGCCAGTTCAGAGGAGATATTCTTAGACGAAGGTGGGTTAGCCTTTTTTGTTAAACTAAAAAAAAACATTTTGTAACTCACACTCTCCCGTTTGTAACAGAATTTGAACAACTCCAAAAGTTATCATGATCCTAATCATCTTTGTTGACACTGTTATCAGGCTTTCTTATCTCATCCAATTCTATCAATGGTTTTTTATCCATGGCTGCTGCTCAACAAAGATGTGTGAGACACAATATACAGGGTCCATGAATCGTTGATGGCATCTAGACTTGCCTTATACCGGTCAAAGGCGCTGTGCCAGTTTGCTTTAGGACTCAAATTTTATCTGAGGGTCGGGGATATATCAATATGGGATGGCATGTCAATGGGGTTGGTGGTGTCAGTGTTGGTAAGCCAAGGGTTGCGTAAAACCTCCTGGATAGTAGGACGATGGAGCGGATCGAGGGCGGCGAGACATCGGATAAAGTATTTGGCTTCACTGGAAGTGAGGTTCCAGTACGGACCCTGAAATTCTATTTTGGGGTCAGCATTTTGCTGGGCAAGGACGGTGGTGTTGTCGGCACGAAAAGGAGAATAGCTGCAGAGGAGAACATAGGTGATGTGCAGAGAAGGAGAGCAATGAGCTTGTGTTTCGCGTGTGTATACATGTGGAAGTTACTTACCGGGGGAATGGACGAGGTTTTCTCTGTGAAAAGATGAACAAGAGGATCGAGGGTGGGAAATGGACTTGCATGCCAAAGTCGACGATGACAATGTCACTGTCAGGGTCACTGGAGCGGCAGAGGATGTTCTTGGATCTGTCAAGTAGGTGAAGGGAAAAGGATGAGAAAGGAAAGTGTACGATGCCGTGGTGGAGGAAGTAGTCGACGGAATTGAGGACGGAGCAGACGATGGTGTCGTGGTCAGTAAACTTGCCCTTTGCGAGGACGCAGTCAAAGAACTCTTTGCCGGTGGCGAGCTCAAAGAAAAAGCAGTATTTTGTGCGAGGCTCAAAGCCCTCCTGAAACTTCACCTGGGGAGAGGGTAAGTTGGCAGACGAGAAGAGCAGACGATGTTGGGATAGTCAAGACCGGTGAGGAGGGCGATCTCTGTCCCGACGCTTACTTTGTTCCCCTTTAAGCACAACGTAGCGTTGACAAGACAAAAAGCCGTCACTGTCCGATCGATGTAGAAAAGCGTTTCGCATAACACAGCCACCATGACATGATTTCTCACCAATCATATCTCAATCGATTTTTCAGTAGCTACGTAGACGCTTCAAGGGGTAACAGGAGAAGCCTCGGCATGTAAAGAAAAGAAGTGGAGGCTTCAATGAATATCAAAGATGTGACTTATCAGACATCTTGCTTCTCAAAGACAATAATGATGAACATTACACCGCCGAGTATCCACTGATTGACATAGAACCTATAGCTTGAATAGAATTTCCTGCAGCTTGACACTTTGCAGAACCTGTCTATCACCAGCTGTGTTCATTGAATGGCAAAGCCTGGAGAATAATGTGAGCCACAGCCGAATTTCTTCAATTATCATATTTTTCCACCACCCATCGTGAAAGTTGAGATGCTAGAATGGCTCATCAGTTTCAATTGAGATCAAGTTTCATCACAGCTTCAATCCATGATACTGGTTTGACGATATCAGAAGTTGAATGTTCATCAGATTTTTTGGTCTGCACACAACAAAATAGAATACTTGTCTAATCACACCATTTGATGATACATAGTCGAACCATGGTTATCAGGTTTCATACAAAATACCTCCCTTCTGTATATTCCACTCAAATGACTGATCAGTATGGACTATCACCAGAAGATTACGTTGATGACCTGAAAATCCTGTCACATTCATATTATGGCCAAGGTATGCTATTCCTCATTCTATTTTACTTAAAGCAACAGCTGGAGCATTTTCAAGTCATAATTGCTACTTTGATGCTATATGATTTTATCTATCATATCCCTCAACAGGTGAGTCTTTCCATTTGTAAATAATCACTCCATATATTTGTTCTCTCCTAGATTCAGTACCTCCATAGGCATGTTTCCCATTCAATGGCCAACTATTGCTACTGACATATGAAATCTCAGGAGGAAGTGGTCAAAACTGCATGTCATTTATTTTTCTACCTTGATAATCAACTGGACATCCATGATGTAAGTGTGACTCTCTAAATTTATTGGATAAGACAACTAATCCAACTTTTTAGAATACGTTCATATAGTATGAATAAATTTTCTGACATAAATTAAAATATTGATAACAACTTTACCAGTTGACGATAAAGCCTGGACATCAAGATTAGTGAGACATTACTCTTAATTCAGCTTTGATATATTCATTGACTAGGATGTCTTAGTGGTATCGGTCAAATGTATTTGCTGCTCGCTCTGACCCACCCCTTTAATAGGTGTCTATTTGTTAATTCACTAGCTATCGAGTGAGTTTCATCATGACTGTTAAGGACTAGAGTAGCTGATGTCAATAGCTTCTTCACATTGTTGACTTTATTAGTAGTGAAGATTCTGCTGGTCCTGCGCCTTCGGGCGATTTGGAACAAGAATTTGATTGGTGAGAGGATTAGAAACATGTGCCAACGGAGTTGTGGTATTGACATTTTTCAATTCTAGTCACACTTATTTTATATCTCATGACAGCAGGTATGTTCTACAAATTTTGATTTCCGATGAATAGAGATGATTTGATGGTCGACATTAGCCGAAATCCTGGTAGGCGTTAAAGAGAATACGATACTTAATCCACCAACTGATCGTATTTTTCAGACTTTGATGTCTGCGACATAATTGGCACATATTACAGCTCAATTTCCGGAGTGCCAGGACCTCGCCATGGTTGCTGGGGGAATCCAACGCATCTTGATAATATATACAACCAAGTTGGTAGCGCCTCTGAGTATGTGTCCTAGCATATTTCACTTTGCTGACTTGCATACTTATTCTCATACAAAAAAGCATTATCAGGGCAACAGCAACCGCAATTGAAGTCCTCTTGACATTTATCAGGTTCACCGTGACATACAAAACACAGAGGGTATTTGGTGATGGAATACGTAGCCGCATTTCTCACATGAAAACCTCGACTCGTTTATTGTATGTATTTTACCGTGATGGAACGTTGTTATTCATACCGTGAGTCGAAAACTAGATATTATTAATCTAGCTGATAGTCTAGCTATTCAGTTTCTTGGGTAAGCCTAGACCATAGAATTAGTGGGCTGGAACTCATTCTTTTCAAAGTCTTCATAAGTCTGCACGCTGCTGCTCCTGACCTTCCTGATTTAATTTTGGCTATCCTATCCTAGTATGTTTTTATTGTTTCTACTCTTCCCCTTACTGACCCTAATTATTAGCACTCCATACTTCATTTATCCCTTCATTGTAAGCTAAATTATTTATTCCTTGTGTTTATATCATCACCGCTGATTTGCGTGTTGTTCAGGTGTCACGGTTGATACTCAATTTACTCGAAGCAAATTGTCCTTTGGACGAAAGTATAGATTCCATGACAATGGAATCTCTCAGGTTCCGTCATTCTGATTCCAATGGGGACACTGAAGCAGATATTTCCCATGGTTTATCCCAGTAGATAATGTTGGATGTATATTGTGTACGGACCCTTGTTTTGTCTGTTTGTATTCCACTACATGATCATCGATTTGTGGTGAATTGAGCGAGATAATTAATACCAACAAAATAAGGAGATCATGCAAGATACACGACATAGTTATGGATGATCATAACTCGAGGAATAGTTGAGAATAAAATAAGAATGGAAATTTAAATCATCGACAGTTCATGAACCATGGATATTGTGTCTCATACATCGTGGTCTTTGTGGAGCAGCAGTCATAGGTAGAGGATTTATTGATAGCAGTTGAACGAGATATGATCATGATAACGTCTGGAGATGTTTCAACTCGAAATTCTATCACAAACAGGAGAGTCCAAGTTACGAAATATTCTTGGAGAATTTTGCTCCTGTGCAGCAATTATCTGTTCTTCAGCTTCATCACCAAGAGCTTGAACATCTGTTTTTTTTTTGAATAAAAAAAGTCAACCCAGCTTCATCTAAGAATGTCTCCTCTGACTGTCATAGTTTTGCTTTTGAGAAGGTACCATTGCAGACAATGGAAATGATATCACTTGAGGGTTATCATTGACACAGAGAACTGGAGTTCCTCCTTCAAAGAAAGCCAGATTTCCTGATACTTTAGGGATAGATGGATTTTGATCGGGTAAAATAGTTTAGTGACGCTTGATCGGGTGTCTGAACTTTGTTAGTACACCTGTTCAATTTTGATCCCGTGTGTTTCCGTAATACCTGCCTTTTTGAAACTATACCGCCGTAAAGTTATTCTGGAAAGATAGTCAGTCCATGGTTGTCATAGGGTCAGGAGAGAGAGACAATGACTTGGGTTGAATCACGGTGGACATCTCGGTTCTCGAGAACAATGGATGACACGACACATTACTCATTGATGGACATTTTTAAATCCCACTCATCCTCCAGTGACTGTTCTCATTTTTTTATTTGAGTTTTTTAAAAGTGCAAGTATGATGTGACGAAAGTTGCTTTTTTTCCGATTATGAAGAGGCGCCAGAGAATCGTCTAGTTCTTGTCTGACTGCATTTGTCCAAGGAAGCAACGGTTCTCAATGCATATATTCACAGAAACGAGGCATGGTGTCACATCACCCTTCTCCTTCTCCTCCTCCTCCTCCTCCTTCAACGGCTCTTGAGTGACGATGCATGGGCTGTGATCTTGGTCGTTCCGTTCACCACTCCTTTGCATGCTCGAGCAACTCGCAGCAGCAGTAGCAGCAAGGTAACTAAAGTTGTTGGCACCCCTTATGCCAGTTAAGGGGCTGTGCCACTTTGCCCTAGGACTCCACTTGTGAGAGTAGGGGAGAGATCGACGTGGGATGGTGGATCGGTGGTGGTAGGGTAAACAAGGGTCGCGTGAAGCCTCGTGGGCAGTAGGACGATGAAGCTGTTGGAATATCAAGCCGACGTTGTGATCCAGCTAAAGGTTCAAAACCTTCTAGAATTTTTCCTTAGTATATAAGCTTGGTAGTTTGTTGTATGTACTCACTGGTTTGCGAAGAAGCAGATCGAGGGCAGTAAGACAGATAAAGGACTTGGTTTTATCGGAAAAACAGGATTCTAGAATGGAATCTGAGATAGGATTTTGGAGTCGGCATTTTGCTGGGCGAGGGTGGTCGTGTTGTCAGCATGAAAATGGGGGTAGCCATAGAGGAGAATGTAGGCGATGATGGTTGTGCAGAGAAAGAGCAATGAGCTTGTGTTTCGTTCATATATGCGTATGGAAGCGATCATACCTGTGCACCAGATGCCCACGGGTTTTCCGTAGCTTTGATGACTTCGGGAGAGACAGCCAAGAGAGCTGGCGAGGGAAGTGAGTTACTTGTTGGGAAAGCTGTGGTCTGTGAAAAGATGAGCAAGAGGATCAAGGATGGGGGAATGGACTTGCCTGCATCAGTAATTTGAAAGGCTAGATGGCTGGTCGAGTTCTCCTGTGGGAAGACGAAGGGATTTCATGTAAACTGCTTCTTAGTAAGTCATCCATGAGATATGAGTCCACGAAATGCCACAAGAAAGTATACAAAGCCAAACGAAACACTTAGAGTTCCACTTGAGTAATGCTCACTGATTCGAAATACTCAGTGCTCTTCAAATGCTTCCTATTATATGCCAACGACTCAGCTTCTCCCGAACATCTTAGAGTCAAAAGCGTGGGAACCCAGGAGATAATTCATGACCTAGAACGGCACTGTACGATCACTCTCTTCAGCAGAGCTCACAATCTCCAATCTCCAATCCCAGCCTATGCCCAACCCTCTAGTCCCTCTTTCGTAGGTGCAGACAGCCACACAAATGTTTTCTTCCAGTATACCGAGCGTGGTGACCGCGATTTCTAGCTTGACGCTCCCAGACAGTGTAACATGCTCTCCGTTTACCATGTCCATCTCCCTTGTGCAGGTCATCTGGAAAGACCAGAGCTCTCAAATAACAATAACTCTGAAGTCGGCTGCAAGAAGAATTTGTTTCTTCTGGACCCTGAGAACATTGTTCCTGGCCATTGTCAGTGGTCCTATCGAAGCCATGTCACTCAGAGTGAACAGGAGGAGAATTCCTGAGTGGGCCTGATGCCTTCGAATGCGTCTCTGGAAGGTTTCATTTCGGTTCATCTAATTGATTTTCTTCTATGCATACAGCGATGCAGAACTTCTCACAGTAGAACAGTCACTCCTTGGCCGTGAGGAGGATTTGTATCAATCAAGCTTCGCATGTTATGTTCCCCGCTTCATTTGGGCTGTTATTGACATTAAAGATGGTGATGGGTCGGGAGAGTTTTTGTGTGTGTAGGTGGTGAGTCTGTACAAACTTGAAGTTGACAAAGCTGCCAGTGGCACCACAGTCTAGAAGGGCTTGGGCAGAGACACGTCTCTACGTGTCCGTCGTCTCTATCTTTACTGGGAGGTATAGCGAGGTTCCTTGTGTATCGAGGGTGCTAACAGATAATACAGGGGGAGAGAGAGACGATGTTGGGTGATCAAGACTGGTGAGAAGGTCAATCTCTGTCCAAACTCTGGCTTCGTCACTGTCTCATAAAGGTCAAAACAGAACAGCGCTCTGGCTACTGAGGTCTGAGGCGCAGACAAGTGGTGAGAAAAAACACCGAAAAGCGCCTCGTGGCGGTGTCGTGGTCCGAATTGAAGGTAGGAGCACGGGCAGACGCTTCAAGGAGAAGCCTGAAAATGTGTCATCGAGATGTACGAAAAGAAGTGGGGGCTTGACTGAATATCAAAAATCATCTTGCTTCTCGAAGACAAGAATGATGGACATTGCCAATTATCCACTGATTGACATAGAACCAATATCTTGAATAGCACTTTGATCAGCTTGAAACATTGCAGAACCTGTCTGTTACCGGCTGTTACCGGCTGTCAATTGGATGGTAAAGTCTGGAGCATAATGCAAGCCACGGCCGAGTTCTTCCAGTCATCATAATTTTCCATCACCCATCGTTGAAAGTTGAGATGCTGGAACGGCTCATCTGAGATCAAGTTTCATCACAGTTCACCACAGCTACAATGCACTGATCCATGATACTGGATATCAGATGTTTGATCTTCATCAGATTTCTCGGTCTCCGCACAACCGAATAGAATGTTTGTCTAATGACACCAGTTGATATATAATGGAACCATTTTTTTACATCGAGTTCCCTCCTGCATATCCCATATGGCTGATCAGTACGGAATACCACCCGAATTTTACGTTGATGATCTGAAGCTCCTGTCAAATAGACGTTATGGCCAAAGTATGCTGTTCTTAATCTCATCGTTCTCGAGGCAACAGCTGAAGTCTTTTCAAGTCATTGTTGCTACTTTGATGTTATATGATTTTATTTATCACATTCCTTCACAGGTGAGTCTTTCCATTGGTTAACAATGATTCCACATATCTCTTTTGCCTAGGTCCAGTACCTCCACAGGCATGATTCTCATTTGATGACCGGCTGTTGCCACTGACATATGAAACCTCAGGAGGCAGTGGTCAAAACGGCACATCATCTATTTCTCTGTCCTGATATTTAACTGGACAGGCATGATGTAAGTGTGACTCTTACTTTACTGAATGAGACGACTCATCAAAATTTTCAGATTGAGTTCATATAGTACGAAGAAATTATAAATCAAATGCACATTGATAACAACTTCACCAGCTGACAATAAAACCTGGGCATCAAGATCAGTAAGATGTTACTCTTCACTCAACTTTGAAATCTTCATTGACTAGGACGTCTTAGTGGTACAGGTTGAATGTATCTGCTGCTCGCTCTGACATACCCTTTTGCTAGGTGTACATTTGGGTTTTCACTCGGTATTGAGTAAGTTTCATCATGACTCTTAAGGACAAGAGTACCTGATATCAATAGATTCATCACGGTGTTGAATACATCGGTAGTGAAGAGTCTGTTGGTCCTACGCCTTCGAGCGATTTGGCGCAAGGATTTTATTGGTGAGAGAGCTAGAAATATATGCCAATGGATTCATTATATTGATTTTTTTGGATCTCAGTCACATTAATTGTGTACTTCATGACAGCAGGTATGTTTTGTAGAATTTGACTTCTGATCGATAGGGATGACTGATGGTCGACATTAGTTGAGATTCTGGTAGGCTTGAAATAAAGTACGATATTTAACCCACCAACTGATCGTATTTCTCAGACTGCAATGTCTCTGATGATAGTTTATGTATATGTCCAATCAGTTTTTGGACTGTTAACCCCTCTCCATAGTTGCTGGCTGAAACCAACGCATCTTCTTAATATACAAATCCGTCTTGATAGTGCCTTCGCATATGTGTTTTATCATATTTCATTTTACTGACTTGCATATTTATTCTCATACAAAATAGAATTATCAGGGCAACAACGACAGCAATCGAAGTCCTCTTGATCATTATAAGGTTCACCATGACATACAAAACACAAAGGGCTTTTGGTGAGGGAATACGCAGTCATATTTCTCACATGCAAACCTCGACTCGTTTATTGTATGCGTTTTACCGCGATGGAATATTGTTATACATACCGTGAGTCCAAACTAGACATTATTGATCTGATTGATGATCTATTCAGTATCTTGGGTAAGCATAGACTATGAAACCAGTGGGGTAGGACTCATCCTTTTCAAAGTTGTCTCATGCCTGGAAGCTGCTTTTTTCTTCCAATATGCACCTTATTTTCTTTTGAGTCTCCTAACCTAGTATGTTGTTATTGTTGCTATTTTTCCCTTACTGATCCTGAGTACTAGCTTTCCATACTTCATTTATCCATTCATTGTAAGCTAAAATCCTTCTTCCCTGCACCTCTATCATCACTGTTAATTCATGTGTTGCCAGGTGTCACAGTTGATACTCAATTTGCTAGAAGCAGACTGTCCTTTAGACGAAAGTATAGATTCCATGACAATCGAAACCCTCAGGTTCTGTCATTCAGAGTCAGATAGGGACAGTGAAGCAGATATTTCGCGAGATGATAGAGGAGCCACCTCCCCGGGTGAAGAAGTGTTTGAAGAGGCACGATGATGGATAGAACATTTGGTGTTGTTCACCCCAGTTAATGTAGACGGTATAATAACTATGGTTCATTTTCTACCACATGACTAGCGAGTTGTGAGCAAGACAATTGATACCAACAAAACAGGGAGATAATTCTTCGATGACAATAACTCGAGGAATCTGCTTGAGTGGACACATGATACACTAGTTATATTTACATAGTTAACAGCAATGCAAGAATGGAAATCTACACCATCAACAGCTCATGGATCATGGATATTGCGTCTCATACATCGTAGTCTTTGTGGAGCAACAGTCATGGGTAGAAAAACCATTTATAGGATCGATCAAGGCATGAAAAAAATCGTTAAACATGAGCAAGCTCAAACGTCGACTTCGGTCAGTAGATATAGAGATAGATTTGATTTATTCTCATACATTTTTCCGTAGCCTATTCCAAAGTCGCCAGCGGAAAATCTGCTTCAAGTCTGTTCTTGGCATACATTGACACCAGCAGTGGCTGCAGAGTTCCTATCTAGGTCTAAGTCATCTCCACTTCAATTTCCAAAATGCGTTGCTATGTACCCAAATGATCTACATGCCAAAGGAGTCACGAAAGCTGCCCCTCTGCAAAACATCTCTCCAACATCCAGCCTCTCTACCTCTGTGATGATCGACATGCTCTCAACATCGTTATGATGAGGCTGAAGACTGCGAGAGGGACATTATCACGATACTGTACAGCGTTATTAACTTCGCTTTCTCATATGCGTCATGCCCAAAATGAGTTTATTGTCGGTGGTAAACGAGAAAAACATGGGCTGAGACGAGGAGGGCGCAGACTCAACCTGTACATTTCTTTTGAGACATTGCGAGGCACATACTGCAAACAACATCGCTATGAGCGCGAACCCAAGGTTTTGTGTCCCTAGTAAACCTGTGCTACTCTATGTTAGCCGCGCACCAGAGTAATAAGAGCAGGAAGTACCACATAAGTCTCGAACCAACACAGGTTCTGTGAGGCTGTAAATGGTTCAATCCAACAACGCCACTGAGAAAGAAGAGCGCGCAAGGTATCGTGAACGATGATTTTACAAACAGCTTGAGGGAAAAACACGTTCCTACACTTGAGGAGTGTCTTCAGCATGAGAGTAGTGAGATATCAATCTTCACCGAGACAATTTTTCTTGTGAAGGGTACTGACAACGTTCTCAGAGTAGCGCTCCACAATGTCAATACTAACATTGCCCTTTGATATAATACATACTGAAAGCAAGCAACACCATCAAACGTGGACTCGAAAGCTTTAGTCGTGAAAATAATTGCCACAAAGGTCTCCGCTATGTTCGCAATTCTAGTTCCGCCGCAAAGACCAATAATTTGCTCGTCAAGCACCATACAGCCGTCCATCCTCAATGAGGAATCTGGGAAACCTTGGTAACAGCATCCACACATAAACATAAAACCAACTTGTATCGATCTGGACTAACGCCAGTTACCATCCAAATCGAGTTGAAAAATTCGTACTTGAAAGTCGTTATCCTGTCATCGAACATCACCTTCTGCAACAATGCCATCAGCTCAATTTGGTTGTTGCGCTTGTCACGATTGCCTAGTTTCGCATCGTCAGCTTCAAGAGGGTTGCCACATCTAGCGACAAGGACGATGGGCACGCGTTGCTACTCCGAGAATTCGACGGTAGCGTCATCATAATCGTAAATCTGGAGTAAACTTTAGCCATGTTATGATGCTTTTGACCATCCACGATGGCGACGTAAGACTGAAGTCCAATGCCTTGAGAGGCAACAACAAAGTCATCATGGACCAAACAGATTTCAGGAGTTGTTAATGTATTTCCGGTGCCCTTAACCATACCATCAGCAATGACTAGAATCAGCTTGTGGCTATCTGTCGTTATCGAAGATATAAGAGCGGTGCGAAGACCCTCAACGATTTGCATTAAACAATGACCAAACATATTGCGTGAGCGAGGGGGAAATTGAAGAGCTCATATTCTGAAGGAGACTGAGGGAACGACATTGATGAGAGAGAAGGAGAAGAAATTATCAGCAAAAGCACTATCAGGTAAGGACACTGTGCTTCTTGAAACTTGTAGCTGGGCAAGTCTGAAGGTGTGAAGACACATACATGGTTGAGTGCTTCCAATTGGCGTTAGACAAGGAATCTAACTTATGCCATATGCTGTGGTTGGTCGTCCATTCGATCTTTTGAAGGTGTGAACCTGGAAGTAACAGGAAAGAGTGACTTATGATTTTCCATTTTTTCGCAGGTCAACGTTGGGACGGTATTGGCTCGGAGTGGGGCGGTATATATTACTCAAGCAGTTTTCGATTTTGGTGGGACGTTGCATATTCTATTCGTAGGTCTCTCGCAGGAAATTTTCCCAATCTCCACGAAAAAAACCATTGGAGCATGACGGCCATGACGAAACGAATGACAACAAGACCAATAAGATGAGAGAGAGATGGAGAACGACTTGGGAAGCAATGCAGCCAAGTGTGTTCGTATCGATAAAACTCATCATGACGAGATTCTGCAAGCAATGACCAACATTACGTTCATCCATGGTTAACATCGTCAGTTCCTCAGTACTATAGGTCCCAGGCGCAAGAACCATTTCTTTGAACAGAGACGGATAGTTGACCTATCCATTGTAAAAGGTCAAAATAGAGAACAGAACAGAACTAGCAAGGGAGCATTGGGCTGAGCAATATGAAATCAAGCACGAATACATACAACTCGAAGATTGCCAATTTTGATCAGTATCCTTGACACCATCCCAGATATAGTAAACCTGGCCAGACGGTCTCATCATCTAACTAATAGTGAATAAGCCTTTGCTGAGATGTGCCAGTTGGCCTTGAGTTCATAACCGGTCGAGTTGGCGCCACTCCTTGCTATACGGTTATGTATATTGAAGGACATATACCAATAAAAATTGTTTGCGCCAGTAATAGTTGAACCGGAGGCTCTGGTGACAACGCCAAGGCAATGCTGGTTGACCTTATGGAAGAGGTACTGTTTCCAGCAGGATTCTAACCGTCGTAATGGGATTGGTATTACCATCAAATCCCATTGAGGCAGGGGGGCTAAAGTTGGTCAAGTCATAACTATAGCTGCGAATGACAATGGGCATACTCAAAACACTGCAGCACGAGCTGGGGGCACCACGAAACCTTGTTGCGAGTGTCCCATACACAGCCTCAGTGAAACCGACACCTGCCATCAGGGTGAGGATAAGGCCCATCTTCTCTTGCCATGCACGTTGCTGCTCTGGACTGCGAGAACATAAAATGAGACAAGGTGAGGTGATAGATAATAACGGCATCATAATCCACCACATTGACGCCTGAGAAAAGTCGGAGCCCAGATCCCAGATCGTGATGATGTAGCAGTAGACCATCCACAGGCAACTGGGTCCGGGGTACTCCCAACAACCTCGCTTTCTGTCTGGCAAAGGATGCTGAGTGATGGGTACCGGTGAGAGTGCAACATCCTTCTCATGGCCAAGGAGTGACTGTTCCCGTTAGAGGGTGTCCTACTGTAGGAAGTCTTGCATTGCAGTACGCATAGAAAAATGAACCTGAGTGAAACTTTCCGCAAACGCGCCTGACAGCATCACACCAACTCAAGCATTCCCCTCGTGTCCGAGTTGAGTGGCATGACTACGATAGAACCACTGACGATGGCCAGGGTCAATTTTCTCGTGGTCCGGACAAACTAATCTCTTCTTGCGGTTGACTTTAGAGACATTGGAGAGGTCTGTGCTTTCCGGATCACCTGCAATAGGGAGATGGGCCTGATAACCGGAGAGCATGTTACGCCGTCTGGGAATTGCGGTCACCATGCTCAGTATTCTGGAAGGAAATATTTGTGTGGTTGTCTATACTTACGCGAGAGGGGTGAGAGGGTTGGGCATAGGCTGGGACTGGAGATCATAGGCTCTGCTGAAGAGAGTACTGTCGTACAGCGTCGTTCTTGGTCATGGATGGTAACTATCTCCTGGGTTCCCACGCTTTTGCCCCCGGGTCAATAAGATGTTTGTTGGGGAGGAAACAAGTCATTGGCATATAACGAAGCTCATCCCCCTGTGCTCAGTTCTCAAGACCTACCATCGATGTCCAGTACACCTGTCCCAGACCCTCGCCTAGAGCGTCGAGTTCGACGAGATGGACTCTGCATGGCCCCTTCCAGAGAATCTACCATGACACCAGTCGAGCGCCCCTTTCCTGCTACTCATGCCCGAAACCAGAGGCTCTCCTCCCAGGAGCCCAATGAGGAGGTAGAGAGGGACCCACCAGCAGAAGACATCAACCTTCCAGCCAACATGGAGGAAGAAAACTGAGATTCTCCCCCAACTCCCACCCAAGCACCCCCCCTCCAATACCCAGGACATCAACCTTCAGGCACTACTGTTAGCACTTGCCAGGCAAGCAAACCCTCCCCAGAAAAAGAGGTATTGCAGTGTGAAGGAACCAGACCCTTTTAGTAGGGGCAGCCCTGATGAATTGCATGCATTCATTTTTCAATGCCAGATATATTTTCATGCTTGTGAAGGGGAATTCAGTGAAGATACTGATAAAATATTTTTTGCTATCTCCTACCTTAGAGGGGTTGTGCTGGACTACTTTGAACCTTTCATCAATAAGCCAGACCTCTATCAAAACTTTGACTTCCTTGAAGATTGGTCAGCCTTTATCCAAAAGCCCTCCAATGTCTTTGGTTTCTATTCTCCAGAGGACAACAATGAGGATACCATCATGGTGATCCCTTTCCCTAACAATGGAAAGGCTGTTAACTATTTCATCCAATTTGCAAAATTTTAGAACTGTATTTGCTAGAACAACTGTTCCTTGAGGAAGGTGGTCAAGGATGCACTCCCCAACTGTATTAGGAATGAACTGAGGTTCAGTCATGAAGATTTGTTGTCCTTCAAAGGCCTGAAGAGGGCTGTGCTAAGAATTGACAACAGCTTCTGGAAGTGTTATTAAGAAGAAAAGAATAAGTTATGAATAGCCTGTACCTTACAAAATTACACACCAAGGGCTCCAAGACCAGACCTGGAAAGGGTCCTGGCCCTTTCAGAGGGATTAACAAGCTCCAATAGACTATTTAGGGACAGATCAAGACTACCAATCACTTTTACCCCCTTATTGTCCCATCTCAAAAACACCCCAATACCATCAAGTAATATTTTGGGCTCCAATGGTCATCTAACTCTATCTGAGCAGCAGTGCCACATGATCATGGGATTGTGCTTGTACTGTAAGCAAGCAGGATACCTAGCCCAAGTCTGTCCTTATAAGGACTTAGACTGAGATGTCTTAAAACTACTTGTCTTGAAACTACTTGTCATAAGTCGCCTTGACTATGACAATGATCTATAAATAGAATGGATATAGACTGGAGTTGAACCAGTAGCCAATGGACAGCTTGTAGTTTAAACAAGAATAAACACTGTACTTGTATATATAGTAAACTGCAATTAAGTAAGAACTCTATCAAGTTCTCTTCTAACCCTGAAGCATTACCTTGAGTTAACCCCTAACTCAAGGTTCTTGAGTCAGTCACTGACAGAAGAACTCAATTCTATACTCTAGGCACTGTTTACTTCAAACCTGCCTAAACTTTACTTTCTTATCATCCTCAATTGATGATCAGCTCAATTACTGATCCTCTTGGATAGTGGGCCCTAGCTGTAAAGGGGACTTGGTAGTCAGTTAGAGACTGCTGGTGGAGACTAGGTACCAAACCCAAGTATTGTGTTCAAGACCTGACCTAGCAATTGGATGATGCTTAGTAGATTACTTGTACACTTCTACTTTATCAATCTTGTACTGGAGGTCCATTGTGATCTATACATGCAGAGGAATAGCAGTGTATCCTTAAAAAGCTGCTTAGAGTAGGGATCCTCTTCTTAGAGGTGATAGTGTAACTCTAGTACTAGGGCAGTAGTCAGTAAGGCAGTAGGAGTCTGGTTGGATGAAGATCTTGTACCCCAACAGATGTAGTTGTAATTAGCAAGATTCAAAAATCCTATTCCACTTTAAGGGACACAACACTATGTCTCTTGAACAATATAACCAACTTATGAGCAACATGCTCAATCAACAGTAGACCCTTGCCAAACTAAGGGCAGAATTGGAAGAAAGAGAAGAGAAAGTGTTTCAGTTGTAGAAAGTTCAGGCACCTGGTGTTATAAGAGCCCCAAAAAGGGAATAGTTTCCCATGCATTTGAACACTTGATCCAAAACCTCAAGATATACAATGGGGTTGAGATATAAATAGTGTGGGAACTAAGATCACATGACAAGGTCAAGTGATCACAGAACATTCTGGAAGAACATGTGATTATAGACTAATAGTACAGCCACTGTAACAGTAGTATAAATAGGAGTCCAATCCAATGAAGAACTCTATTGAGTTTTTCTTGAACATCCACCTAGGGTGATCACTAAGGACATTCACTGTCTATTGATAACACCTGGTCTATAACTGCAGGAACAATATTGGAGAAGAGGAGGGGAAACTGATCCTCAAGAACAAGTTTAAAGTATTGGCAAGTTGAGTGATGCAATGTGGAGTAAGAGGTGAAGTAGAGGTGAGATAGCAGGAGAGAAAAGAGAAAGGAGTAAAGTGCTTCAGATGCTGGGGAGTTGGGCACCACAAATAGGAGTGTCCAAACATAGAAGTAGAAAGAAGGAGGGAAAGAAAGGAGAAGGCAGCATGTGTGGCCAGTCTACAAAAGGCACAGCAAGAGAGAAGGTCAGTATGTCCCATATGGGAAAAGGTACAGGAGTATTGTGATGAGTGAAGCATGCCCCTAGAAGGTGCTCTCCTACTTGATAGAGGATAGATTACAGAGGAGGTAGTGGTGACCTATGTAGATTGTGGAGGATGTGAGGGTAGAGGGATACAGTCCCATAAAAACCAAGGGCAGGATGTTATGAGTTGCCACAATAATATATTTATAGAACAACAGACAAGAGAATCAAACCACTAGCCTCTTGGTGGATTGTAGAATACCATCAGTATAAACAAGGGCAAATAGCATACTTGTATAAGTAGCTGATATAATTGAGCAAGAACCCCATCAAGTTCTCTTTATAACCCTCAAAGACTTAGCTACTGAGTCAACTCAACTTGAGTTGCACAACAGAAGAACTTGATATCACACTTCAGGTATTGTTCACTTCAAACTCTATCTAAACTCTACCTTTTTATTATCCTTGATTGGTGATCAGCTCAATTACTGATCCTCTTGGATAGCAGGCCCTAGCTATAAAGGGGACTTGGTAGTCAGTTAGGGACTACCAGTGGTAGTATGGTACCAAACTTAGGTATCATATCCAAGACCTGACCTTGCAATTGGGTAGTGTTCAGTAGACTACTTGTACTCCTTCACTTTATCAACCTTGTGCTAGGGGTCCATTGTGATCTATACATGCAGAGGAATAGCAGTGTATTCTTAAAAAGCTGCTTAGAGTAGGGATCCTTTTCTTAGAGGTGATAGTGTAACTCTAGTACTAGAGCAGTAGTCAATAAGGTGAAGATCTTGCACCCCAGCAGACATAACTTAAGTAAGATCAAAATCCTTTTCACTTTGACCTTGGGACATTAACACCATGTCTTAACAACAATACTACAACCTATTGAGCAACATGCTCAAAGAAAAGTGAGCCCTCACTTCACTAAGGGCACAGTTAGAGGGAAGGAAAAAAAAAGAGTATTGGAATTGTAGGAAGTTTGAGCACCTGGCCCATAGCTACAGAACAAAGAAAGAGGAGGAGAAAAAGAGAGGAAAAAAACCCCAAAATAAATATGAGATGTTGGTCACAAGAGTGATACAGTGTGGAGTAGGAAACAAAGTAAAAGTGAGACAGTAGGAAAAAGAGAAGGAAGTAAAGTGTTTTAGATATTGGGGAGTTGGGTACCATAAATGGAAATGCCCAAACATAGAAGTAGAAAGGAAGAGAAGGAGGAAGGAACAAGCAGTGCATGTGGTGTGTCCACAAAAGACACAGCAAGAGAGGAGGCTGGTGTATACCATATAGAAAAAGATACAGGAATACTGTAGCAAAGGGAGCATACCCCTAGAAGAGGTACTTTTACTTGAAAGGGGATGGATCACAGAGGAGATAGTGGCAACCTATGTAGAGTGTGGGGGGTGCAAAAGTAAGGGGGTTCAAACCTATAAAAATCAAGAACAAGGATTTCTCCTTGAGAGACAAGTAAAAAATATGTGGTATGACCTTTGCCAGGAAGCATGAAACTGAAGAGAGGAAGAAACAAGAAAGGGAGAGATAACAAGGGTACAGTGTGTGAAATGTAGAAGAAGGGATGCAATAGGAGGAAGAGTGCTAGAGTGAGAAAGGAGTGGAATCCTGTGTTCAGAATGTAGGACAGGAAAGAAGAAACCATAGTAGAACTGGAGAGTGGTGGCACACCCTATAGAGGAAAAGGCACAACAGAGCAGTATGTGGACAGGAGTTCCAAAAGGTGCAGTAAAAGAGGAGGACAAGCAAAGAGATATCAGAAGAACATTCAAAATGTTAAGAGAGGTATGGCTGAACATTGGGGTAGAGAAGGTGGATACACATGAAGGAGTAACAGTAAAAGTGCTCTTGGATAGTGGTACAACAGGGATGTTTATAGACAGAAAGATAGCAGCAAAGAATAGATTCAAGCTGCAGAAGTTGGAAAGGCCAGTGGCAATAAGAAATGTGGATGGAACAAATAATAGCAGAGGAGTGATTACACACCAGGTGGAGGTAAATGTATATTACAAAAGTCATATGGAAAGAATGAGGATAGATGTATGTGACTTGGGAAAAACAGACATTATATTGGGTATGCCATGGTTGCAGGTGCACAACCCTAAGATAAATTGGAAGACAGGAGAAGTCAAAATGACCAGATGTCCACCAATTTGTGGAAGAAGTATAGCAGCAAAAAGAGAAACAAAAAAAAGAAGGAGAGTAGAGGGAAAGATCAGAGCAGTAGAAAAATTGGACAGAGACAAGTGAAGATTGACAATGGAAGAGAAATTCAATGATGAAGTCAAATTAGACAAAGAAAAGTAAGAAAGATGGTACCACAGAGGTTTCATAAGTGGCTTAAAGTGTTTGAGAAGGCAGAGTTGGAGAGAATGCCAGTGAGAAAACCTTGGGACCATGCAATAAATCTGAAAGAAGACTTTGTACCAAGGAAAGGAAGAACATATTTAATGTCAAGAGAAGAGAAAGAGAAGGTGAGGGAATTTGTGGAGGAGCAATTGAGGAAGGGGTACATTAGACCCTCAAAGTCACCTCAGACATCACTAGTATTTTTTGTGGAGAAAAAGAATAGAAAGAAAAGAATGGTATAGGACTATCAATACCCAAATAAGGGAATGATCAAGGATAATTATCCATTACCATTAATTTTGGACCTAATCAACACTATGGAACAAAAAAGGTACTCACAAAGATGGATCTGAGATAGGAATACAACAATATATAAGTAAAGGAAGAGGATGAATGGAAGGCGGTGTTTACCACACATCTAGGGGTGTATAGACCTACAGTCATGTTTTTTGGTCTCACAAACTCACTAGCAACCTTTCAGGCAATGATAAATGATATTCTTAGGGACTTAATTGACACTGGAGATGTAGCAGCCTTTATGGACAATGTACTGGTAGGAACAGAGAATAAGAAGAAGCATAATGAAATAGTGAAAGAAGTATTGAGGAGGATGGAAGAAAACAACCTCTGTATAAAGCCAGAAAAGTGTATATGGAAAGTCAAAGAGATTGACTTTCTTAGGCTGGTAATGGGAGCAGAAGAAATTAAAATGTAGGAGGAAAAGGTGGCAGAAGTTCTTGAATGGCCAAGACCTAAGATGGTCAAAGAAGTGCAGAAGTTCCTGGCATTGACAAATTACTACAGGCAATTTGTAAAAAATTTTGCTAAAGTAGCCAAACTGCTGCATAAATTGGTCAGGAAAGACAAGAAGTAGATTGGAGAAAGAAACAGGAGGTGGCATTCAAGAAGCTAAAAAGGGTGTTTACAATGAGACTGGTACTAGTAGTACCTGACTTGGACAGAGAAATGAGGGTAGAGACAAATGTATCAGAGTATACAATAGAAGGAGTATTGTCAATGAAGTACAAGGATGAAAAGTAAAGGCCAGTAGTCTTTATCTCAAAATCACTGAACAAAGCAGAGAGAAACTATAAGATCCATGATAGAGAGATGTTGGCAATTGTCAGGTGTCTGGAAGAATGAAGGTATTTGCTAGAAGGCATATGAGATAGGTTCAAAATCTGGAACAATCATAAAAATCTCGAATATTCCATGAACAGCCAGAAACTAAATAGGAGACAAGCACAATGGGCTCTGTATCTATCAAGATTTGATTTCCACCTGAAACATGTGCCAGGAAGCAGTATTGGATGAGCAGATAGTCTGAGTAGATAACTAGACTGGCAAATTGGTATAAAAAGAGATAATGAAGATAGAGTGCTAGTAAGAAAGGAGTGGCTAAAAGTAAGGGCGATGCAGGTAACAGAGGTGGTAATTGAAGAAGTAGACCTGCTAGAAGAAATCAGAAAGTTGGATACAAAAGATAATAAAGTAATAAAGGCAATAGAGGAGATAAAGCAAACAGGGGTGAAGATATTAAGAGATAAAGAGTGAAGAGAAGAGAATGGCCTAATGCTAAGAAATGGAAATGTTAGAATGGACTTAGGATGAGTCTTTACCCAATTGATGAGAATTGAAAGAGAAGAACTCAATAGAGTTCCTCATGTTATTTCACTACTACTTATATATATTTTACATGGTCTGTGCACTAATGTTTCTATAGCCACATGGCCTTCCAGAATGTTCTATAATCACCTGACTATGTCTTACATAACCTTCTTATGCTATTTATAGACCAAGGCCATTTAATAACCTGATATTGCTGACAAGTTGTTGGAATACTGGTGATATTTTTGGTTGTTGAGGCAACTCATAACATTGCCCCCCCTTCATGGTTCCTTATCCTGAGGAACTGATTCTTTTCCATTGTTTCCAGTTTTCCTTCTATCTTTCTTCCTGTCTTTTCTCATACTCCTTATCCTGCCACCCATACAGCAGCCTTGCTGTGTATCTCTCTGGCGACCCCCTGCTCCAGACTTCTCTATCTTCTTTGTCTTCCTGCCTTCTAATCTCCCTCTTATCTTTCCCATATTCTCTTTTGAATTCTTCTACTAATTCTTTTGTATTTTTCAAGTTTTCCTTTTTTTTCCAAGTGTCCACTTCTGCTATGTACCCTTTTTATCACACCAAAAACTTCTCCTTGCCTCATACCTTCCTTTTGTTTAGTATTTTTTCTACCTCATACTCTTCCTCACCTTCTATTACTATAGGGGGGGGTGGTGCTACTTTCTGACCTTCTACCTGTGGTTTGTACAATCATACTCTACTTACATTAACTACTGGGTGAATTTTCACTGTGGTTAGTAAATCGAGCTCAATTGCATTTATGGAAATGACTTTCTTGACTTTATAAGGTCCCACAAACCGTTCTGTCAGTTTCTCCATTCTTCTTCCTTTCATTTGCCATCTAAGATTTTTTTGTACTTAGCATTACCAAGTCCCCCACCCAATATTCTTCTCCTTCCAATCTCCTTTTATCTGCATGTTATTTCATCTCCTCTTGTGCTCTTTCCAGTGCTACTTTTGCCTCCTCCTAAATCTTCCTCATTCTTTCTGCAAACTTCTCCACTGCTTCGTACCTTTCTTTTCTTTTTCCTTTGATCCCCATTCTTGGGTTTTGTCCATAGTTTGCTTTGAAAGGGGGGACTTTGGTTGCCAAATAAATTTTATTGTTATAGACAAACTCAGCAGTCCCCAGCTACTCTGGCCATTGCTCTTGTTGGTGATCAATGAATACCCATAAATACTGCTCCAATTCCTGGTTAACCCTCTCTGTTTGCCCATTGGTTTGGGAATGGTAGGTAGTGGATAGCTTTATTTGGATTCCCAGTAGTTCATTCAACTCCTTCATTATTTCTGCAGTAAACTGTGGTCCTCTGTCTAATACAATGCTTTCTGGTAAACTGTGTAGCTTCAAGATGTAATCCCAGAATATCCTAGCTAGTCCTTCTGCCGATGTTTTCTCCATTGTTGCAATAAAATGGACTATTTTGGTAAAACGGCCACAAACTACTAGTATAGAATTGTATCCTTGTACTAGTGGTAGTTTGGTGATGAAGTCTGCACTAATGTGACTCCATGGCTTTTCTGGAATTATATTTGGCATTAGTTTCCCTGCTGGAGCCTCCAATCAGTTTTTGTATCTTTGGCAAGCATCACATCTATCCACATATCTTCCCACTTCTTTCATCATTTCTGGCTACCAGTAGTTTCTTCCTACCAGCTCTACTGTCTTCTACCTCCCTCTGTGTCCTCCTACTGGCGTATCATGGTATAGTTTTATTACTTCCACTCTTAAGCTCCCCTCTGGTATGTAAATCCTATCCTTCTTTATGACCAGTCCTTCTTCTACTGACCATTCTTTATCCTTTAGCAATTTTACTCCAGATTCCTTCAGTTTCTTTATTGCTTTCACCACCTTTTCATCCCTCTCTTGCATCTTCTTAATTCTTTCTCTTAGATTCCCTTCTCCTATCAACATTTCTACTTTCCTCACCCATTCTTGCTTTATTAATGTTCTATTCTCGTTATCTCTTTCCACTCCCTCTTGCCAATCTGGCCTTTCACTCAGCCCATCTGCCTTCTCCATGCTTTTTCCTGGAATATGTCTAAGTACAAAGTCAAACCTAGATAAGTACAATATCCATCTAGCTTGTCTATGGTTCAATTTCTGGCTAGTCATAAAGTACTGTAAGTTTTTATAGTCCAACCAAATTTTGAGCTGTACTTTAGCTCCCTCCAGGTAATGCTTCCATACTTCCAAGTACCTGATGACCACTAACATCTCCTTGTTGTGAATCTCGTAGTTCCGTTCAGTTAGGTTTATCAATTTTGAGATAAAGGCTACTGGTCACCATTTTTTGTTTTTGCACTTCACTAATAATACTCCTCCTGTTGCATAATCTAAAGCATCTGCTTCCACTCTCATTTCCTTATCCAGATCAGGGACTGCTAGCACTGGTTCTGTTATGAAGGTTTTCTTTAGGCCTTGGAACACTTCCTCCTGCTCCTTTTCCCACCTCCACTTTTCCTCTTTCCTAACCAACAGATGTAAGGGTGCTGTTATCTTAGCAAAGTCCTTAATGAAGTGTTGATAGTAGTTTGCTAGTCCAAGGAATTTCTGAATATCTTTTACATTCCTTGGTGTCAGCTACTCTAGTACTCCTTGTACCTTTTCCTTTTGCATCTCTACTCCCCTTGGTCCTATTACCACTCCCAAGAATTCTACTTCCCTTACTTTCCACTTTCATTTTCTGGGTTTTATAAATAGGTTGTTTTCTTCCAGTCTCCTTAATATCTCTTCTACCAGCTCATCATGCCCCTCTTCTATGTCTGTAGCTATAATAATATCATCGATGAATGACACTGTTCCCCTGATTGATCATGTTTCAGAACAAGTTATTCATTATTGTCTGGAAAGTGGCCAGGGAGTTAGTTAGCCCAAAATACATGACAGTTGGTTCATAGACCCCAATATGTGTTGTGAATGCTGCCTTCCATTCATCTCTCTCTTTTATCCTGACATTGTTATAGCTCTATCTGAGGTCGAGTTTGGTGAACACCCTTTTACTACCTATTCTATCTAGTATATTTACAATTAATGGCAAGGGATATCCATTCTTTATTGTCCATTGATTTACATGTCAGTAATCTTGTACCATCCTCTTCTTTCTATCTTTCTTTGCTACAAAGTGTACTGGAGAAGTCTGAGGGGATTTTGATGGTCAGATGTATCCCTTTCATAGTTGATCCTCTACAAATGCCTGTACCTTCTCCCTTTCTTCTATTGACAAGGGATAGACCTTTCTTTTTCTTGGTGCAAACCCCTCCTTTGGTTCTATGGCATGATCCCAGGTCTTTTGTACTGGCATTCTTTCTGACTCTGCTTTCCCAAAGACCTTCTTCCATTTCCAAAACTTCCTTAGAACTAGTTCTTCTATCATGTCTTCTTTCTTTTTCTCCCCTCTTCTTACTTTTTCCTTCCTTTGCTGTTCCTCTTTTTTCTTATTCCTTCCACACAGAGGTGGACATCTTGTCATTTGTACCTCCCCCTTTTCCCAATCAATTTCTGGATTATGTGCTGCTAACTATAGTATCTCCAAGATCATCTATCACAAATAGCCACTTACTGATTTGTGATTGGTTGATCTGATAATCAAAGTGCTCAAAAAAGAGAAGTTAGACAAGTGGCAAAAGATGTTGTTAAGTCTGAGATTTATCCTCAGACATACAGTCCTTAAATATATAATTGTGGTGGTTTGTGCACCAGAACAGCCTACCACATGATCACTACCTATTATTCTACATATAGGAGTGTTATTACTCTTGAAATAGAGATAACCTAACCATCTTAGGGCAGTCCTTTGTTCTATTCAAGAACAGATGATAATCTATGGATAAAGATTAGTGTCATATGCAAACATTGAGAACCTTGTATCTCCATGGGATCTTATTGCCTTGGGGTTTACTTATAGCTGAAAGAAGCACATTGAAGAGAGCTTTGTTATTGAAGCAAATGATTACATTAAGCAGTTCCAGAGATATCAGTGATTTAGTGTCTGGTGACTTGGTGATCACTGACTGATCTGCTGATAACTCGGTAAATACTAATAGCTTTGAGATGTTTTTGGTACTGTTTTAAAGGTCTTCTTAAGGGCTTTCAGTGGCCATTTAGATTGTTGAAATCAGTCAAGTATTCCCAGAGTTATGGTCTGAATGAAGTTTGTGACATCATCTCTGTTCTTCCTAAATTACAAACATCTATCTTTACTCTTTCTACATGCCCCTGGAAGTACATATTGCACTCAATTTCATGTGTGACTTTCCCCCCACTATTATCTGTTCTATCTACATTCCTTATCATTACTGGTTTCTCCAATTTTTCCCTTCTAAAACCATGCTTTTTGACAAACTTTTTATCCATGAACAACCCTGTTACCCCACTATCCAATAGTGCTTTCACTGATACTCCTTCATGGGTGTCTACTTTCTCCAATCCCACTTTCATCTATACCTTTCTTAGTGGTCTAAGTGTTTGCCTTAGTTCTCTTACTCCCTCAATGCTCTGAGTACTGCTTTTATTGTCCAGTTTGATACAGTTCAAAACATTTTATTTATTGTAGGAGGGCAGTTGGGAGCTTACTGTCCTCTATTTTCTTTAAACTTCTCTTTCTCCTCTTGCCTTCCCATTGCTGCTCTCTTATTCCAACAGTTCCAGGCCATATGCCCAAACTTTCTACAGTTGTAATACATTCTATCTCCTCCACTTTCCCTATCCACTGCCATTGATCCCAGCTCTATCTCTGTTCCCCTATACTGCCCTTCTCCTCTCTATTGGGGTTAGAACCCCTGCCCCCTCTGTGCTCCAAATCCTCCCCAGGTACTGGGACCCCAGAAGGGATATTGCCCCCCTGACTACTGTACATTTGGTGCTCCTGGCACCTGCACCACCCCTTTTGCTCCCAATATCCTTTTCTCCACCCAACTCTGCCTCATGTTTCTGTTCAGCTTTACCACCCTCTCCTGCCACTCCTCATTTGTTAACAGTAGGGATTCTGCCTCTGCTAACCTCCTCTTTACTACTCTACTGAGTCCTCTTTTGAACTCCTCAATGAGAGGTCTCCTTCCATATCTGCTTCTTCTTGCTATTTTTTTGAAAATTTGGATGTACTTGTCGCACATCCTATCCCTCTACTCCAATGCCTGCAACTTGTCTACTTTCCTTGACTCCTCATCCATCTCCCCAAACTCTGCTCTTATCTTCTGAAATAGTTCCTCCACTGTTTCTGCCTCTAACATTCCTTCTGTTATTTCCTCCATGACGTTCTCCTTCCAGACCTCCACTGTTTCCTCTTGTATGTATGACAACACCTATGAAATCTTCTCCCTCTCTAGTCTTCCTGCCATCTTCATTCCTATATAGAGTCAGCAGGTATTTATGAACCCCGCCGCCTTCTCCCTTTCTCCACTGAATGTTAGAGGCTTTGCTGCTTCTACCTGCAACCCTCCACTTTCCCTTTTCAAGAGTTGTTGAATGGCCACTGATTGCTGGGCCAGGAACTGGATAATTTAAGCCATGGTGGGCTCCTCAGGCTAAGCTTGCTATTGCTGTTGGGGTTGTGATATCCCCCAGAAAGACGACATATTCGTTGGTAGTAGTGGTGGTAATAGTGATGGTGATGGTGATGGTGATTTCTTGTTGGAGGACGACTCATGTTCTTTGTCTGAAAATGTATTTACTGACTACCCCTATATAAAAGGGTAAAGCAATACTGCCCCTAAGAAGAGGACCCCTAGTTTCTAGATGGTACTTTAAGAGCATTACCATCATTCTCCTGCATAGACAAATGACAATGCACCTGTAGCACAGAGCAGCTAGCAAAGAGACTATCTAAGAACACCATCTAATTGTGCAGGTCAGGTCTAAGCAATGGCCCAGGTATGGTTACTACTATCTACTGTCAAGGAGAAGAGCTTGACAAGACCCCTTAAGCCTAGGGTCTGGCTATAGGTTTTGTAACTAGCAGACACTGTATCCACTGGTTGAGGATAAGTTAAAGAGTAGAGGGATGGCAAGGCCTTGAAGTGAGGGGTTGCCTAGGGTATCGAGTTCTAATGTTAGGATAGACTTAGGATAAATCTCTACCCAATCAATGAAGATTGAAAGGGAAGAACTCAATAAAGTTCCCCATGTTATTTCACTATTACTTATACATATTTTACATGGTCTGTGCACTAATGTCCCCATAGCCACATGGCCTTCCAGAATGTTCTATGATTATCTGACTATGTCTTACATAACCTTCTTATGCTATTTATAGACCAAGGCCATTTAATAACCTGATATTGCTGACAAGTTGTTGGAATACTGGTGATATTTTTGGTTGTTGAGGTGACTCATAACAGGAAAGGTATATGTGCCACGAGATAAGAAGCTGAGGATGGAAGTAATCTGGCTACATCATGATATACTGGTAGAAGAATATGGAGGACAGTGGAAGATGACAGAATTGGTCACCAGGAACTTTTGGTGGCCAGGAGTAATAAAGGAAGTCAAAAAGTATGTAGAATCCTGTGATATATGCCAAAGGAACAAAAATTGCACAAAGGCACCAGCAGAAAAGTTAATGCCTAATGCAGTACCAGAGAAACCCTGGAGTTATATAATAGCAGATTTCATTACAAAGTTACCACTAGTACAGGGATATGATGCAATTCTAGTAGTATGTGATAGAATAACAAAAATGGTACACTTTGTGCCTACTACAGAAAAGACTTCAGCAGAGGGAGTAGCAAGACTATTCCAAGATAACGTCTGGAAATTACATGGATTACCAGAAAGTATTATAACAGATAAAGGAGCACAGTTTGCAGTGGAGATAATAAGGGAGTTAAATCAAATGTTGGAGATCAACACTAAACTGTTAACAGCCTACCACCCATAAACAGATGGTCAGATGGAAAGAATAAATCAGGAGCTAGAACAATACCTGAGAATGTTCATTGATCACTATCAGGAACAGTGGCCAGACTGACTAGCAATGGTAGAATTTGTATACAACAACAAAGTACAGACAAGTACAAGAGTGTCACTGTACAAGGCAAATAATGGATGGGATCAATATATGGGATTCAAGATGAGAAAGAATGAGAAGTTCAAGAGAGCAGAGGAATTTGCAAAGAGGATGAAAGAAGTACATAAGGAAGTAGAAGCCACACTGAGAAAGAGTCAGAAAGAAATAAGAAAATACACAGATAGGAAGAGAAACAAGCCAGAGAAGTATAGAGTGGATGACTGGGTGCTCTTAAGTATAAAAGATCTTAAGTTCTAAATGAAGAGAAGATGTTCAGAAAAATTGACGGAGCAGTTTTGTCATGACTTGGCAAAACAGCTAAGTTATTATTTATATTTCTTTTATTTTATTTTATTTTATTTTCTTAGTTGGACTTACTACACAAGGAAGGAGTGTGGGAAAGTATCATATGATAATGTTGTATATCACAGTCATATATCAGGATGTCACAGTGTCACATCACATGAATGGAGTCACATGATAAGTGTGGGAGAGTAGTGCACAGACCATGTAGTAGTTGTATAAGTAGTGTATAGAATCCAATGGGAACTCCATCGAGTTCTTTTTGTCAACTTGGACTTGGAGTGTAATTGAGTTGTCTCAGGCTAAGTTGCTACAGGTTTGTAAGTTCTTATAAGGTAAAAAGAATTATATCAACAAACATGATCAAACTGGAGTTACCAAGTATAGTAAGGATACATCCAGTAGTAAATGTCAGTAAGATATAAATGTATAAAGATCAAGTAGAGGGCCAGAAAAAGAAATGGCCTCTTTCAGTGATAATTAAAGGAGAAGAAGAATACAAAGTGGAGAAAATATTAAATAAAAGGAAGTTTAGAGGAAAGAACAGGTACCTAGTACAATAGAAAGGATACACAGTGGAAGAAGACACTTGGGAACCAAGGGAAAATTTAGGGATGCAAAGAACCTGGTGGAAAGGTTCAAAGAAGAATATAGAAAGAAATCAAGACAAGCAAGAATAGAAAACTATAGAGAATTACCAGGGAGGTATACAGCAAAAATGCTGTATGGGTGGGATGATAAGAGGTTTGATCAGGAATATTGGGAACAATTGAAAAGAAACTAGAGGCATTAGAAAGGAATACAAGGAAGAAGAACACTGGAAACAATTCAGAAAGAGGAGGATGAACAAGGAATAGAAGGACCAAGGATAGAAGAATGGGACAAAAAGGATAAAATGGGCAATCTACAAGACCTATACAATAAATTGTAAAGTCTTTGGGATGAGGACCTTTAAAAGGGGGGTACTATTATGAGTTGCCACAATAATGTATTTATAGAACAATGGACAAGGGAATCAAACTGCCAGTCTCTTGGCAGATTGTAGAATACTATCAGTATAAACAAGGGCAAATAGCATACTTGTATAAGTAGCTGATACAATTGAGCAGGAATCCCATTGAGTTCTCTTTGTAACCCTCAAAGACTTAGCTGCTAAATTAACTTAACTTGAGTTGCACAACACAGGGCTTTCTCCTTGAAAGACAAGTGAGAAATGTATAGTATGACCTTTGCCAGGAAGCATGGAATTGGAGAGACAGGAAAGCAAAGAAGGGAGAAATGACAAGGGTACAGTGTATAGAATGTGGAAGAAGAGATACTATAGGAGGAAGATTTTGTGTCTAGAGTGTAGGACAGGAAACAAGAAGCCATAGTGGAACTGGGGAGTAGTAGTGCACCCTGTAGAGGGAAAAGCACAGCAGAGCGGCATGTGGGCAGAGACTCCAAAAAGCACAGCAAAGACAAAGAATAGGCAAAGGGACATCAGAAGAATGTTCAAAATGTTGAGAGAAGTATGGCTAAGCATTGGAGTAGAGAAAGTAGATATACATGAGGGGGTGACAGTAAAAGCACTCTTGGATAGTGGTACAATGGGGATGTTCATAGACAAGAAAATAGCAGCAAAATATGGGTTTAAGCTACAGAAGCTAGATAGACCAGTGACAGTCAGGAATGTAGATAGAATAAACAACAGTGGAAGGGCTATTACACACCAAGTGGAAGTAAATGTGTACTACAAAAGCTATGTAAAAAGGATGAGAATAGATGTATGTGATCTGGGAAGGACAGATATCATACTGGATATGCCATGGTTGCAAGCACACAACCCTGAGATAAATTGGGAGACAGGAGAAGTCAAAATGACAAGATGTCCACCAATCTGTGGAAGGAAGATAGTAATAAAGAAAGAAATAGATAAAAAGAAGATTGGGAAGAGAATTAGAGTAGTAGACCAAGTAGACAGAGAAGAGTGGAAATGAACAATAGAGGAAAAATTTAATGATAAAGTTGAGTTAGATAGAGAAAAAGTGAGAAAGATAGTGCCACAAAAGTTTCATAGGTGGCTCAAAGTATTCAAGAAAGCAGAATCAGAGAGGATGCCAGTAAGGAAACCTTGGGATTATGTAGTAAACCTAAGAGAAGATTTTATGCCAAGAAAAGAGAGAACATACTTGATGTCGAGAGAAGAGAAAGAGAAGGTTAGAGAATTTGTGGAGGAGCAGTTGAGAAAGGGTATATTCAACTCTTCAAGTCACCTCAGACTTCACCAGTCTTCTTTGTAGAGAAAAAGGATGGAAAGGATGGTAAATGACTATAGATATTTCAATAAAGGGACAATTAAGGACAATTATCCCTTGCCTTTGATTTCAGACCTAATTGACACCATGGACACAAAAAAGGTGTTTACAAAGATAGACTTATGATGAGAATACAACAATGTAATGGATAAGAGAGAGAGACAAGTAGAAGGCTGTGTTCACAACACATCTTGGGGTGTATATACCCACTGTAATGTTTTTTGGTCTCATAAACTTACCAGCAACATTCCAGGCAATGATGAATGACATATTAAGAGAACTAATAGATACAGGAGATGTAGTAGCATTTATGGATGATGTATTAGTAGGGATAGAAGATAAAAAGAAACATGATAATGTAGTAGAGAAAATTCTGAGGAGGATGGAAGCAAATGATCTATATATAAAACCAGAGAAATGTATGTGGAAAGTTAAAGAGATTGGCTTCCTAGGACTAGTGATGGGGGCAGATAGGATAAAGATACAGAAAGAAAAGGTATCAGGAGTTCTAGAATGGCCAAGGCCTAAATGGTTAAAGATGTGCAGAAGTTCTTAGGATTAGCAAATTACTACAGGCGATTTGTGAAAGATTTTGCCAGAATAGCTAAACCACTACATAGATTGGTTAGAAAGAATAAGAAGTAGAACTAGAGAGGAGAACAGAAAAAGGCATTTAAGGAGTTGAAGTAGATGTTCACAATACAACCAGTGTTAGTGGCACCAGATCTAAATAAGGAGATGAGAGTAGAAGCAGATGCATCGGAGTATATGACAGGAGGAGTATTGTTGATGAGGTGTAAAGATAACAAGTGGAGGCCAGTAGCCTTTATTTTAAAGTTGTTAAATGAAGCTGAAAGAAATTATGAAATTCATGACCAAGAGATACTAGTGATCATCAGATGCTTAAAGGAGTAGAGGCACTTGCTAGAAGAAGTATAAAATAAATTTGAGATTTGAAGTAATCATAAAAATCTGGAATATTTTATGATCAGTCAGAAACTAAACCTGTCATGACACAGCCAAGACGGCTAAGTCATTATTTATTTTTCTTTTTCTTTTTCTTTTCTTTTAATTAGGAAACCAAAGGACGCATGAGATGGAACAACCAAGAAGAGATGCACAGGAGTTTATAAATAAAAACAAACACAGGGCATGTATAAGTAGTGTACCATAATCAAATGAGAACTCCATTGAGTTCTCCTTGTCAACTCAGACTAGGGGTAGTTCTAAGACATCTCAGTCTAAGTCCTTACAAAACCATAGACAAGCAAGATAGGCCTTGTACCTATCTAGATTTGACTTTACTCTTAAATATGTGCCAGGTAGTAGCATGGGAAGAGCCAATAGCCTCAGTAGGTGTCATGACTTGACAAAATGGACAAAGTTATTTCTTTCTTTTTCTAGACCTACTACATAGGGATGGAGTACGAGAAAGTATCATGTGACCAAGTGTCACAAAGTCACAGGGTTATGAGTCATAGTCAGGTGATGTCACATGACTAGGTCACATGGGGACCGTGGGAAGATAGTGCACAGACCATACAGTAGTTGTATAAGTAGTATAGGAAATTTAATGGGAACTCCATCGAGTTCTCCTTGTCAACTCAGACCAGGAGGGTGGTTAAGTCATCTTGGGCTAAGTCACTACAGTAGGCATCTAGACTGGCAGATTGAAGTAGAAAGAGATAATGAGAATAGAGTATTGGTAAAAAGGGAGTGGCTAGAAGTCAGAGCAATGCAAGTGGTAGAAATCATGATAGAGGGAGTAGATTTACTAGAGAAGATTAAGAAGTTAGATGCAAAAGATAATGAAATGATAAAGGTAGTAGAAGAAATGAAGCAAGCAGAAGTAAAAATGTTGAGAGACAAGGAGTGGTGAGAGAAAGATGGACTAATGTTAAGAGATAGAAAGGTATATGTCCCAAGGGACAAAAAACTAAGAGCAGAAGTGATCCAGCTACATTATGATATGCCAGTAGGAGGACATAGAGGATAATAGAAGATGACAGAGCTTGTTACTAGAAACTTCTGGTGGCCAGGGGTGACAAAGGAAGTCAAGAAGTACATAGAAAGATGCAATGCCTGCCAAAGAAACAAGAATTGTACAGAAGCACCAGTAGAAAAGCTAATGCCAAATATAGTACCAGAGAAACCCTGGGCCCATATCATAGCAGACTTTATTACAAAGTTACTATTAGTATAGGGATATAATAGTATATTGGTAGTATATGATAGGTTGACAAAGATGGCACACTTTGTGCCTACTACAGAAAAGACTTTAGCAGAGGGAGTGATGAGATTGTTCCAGGATAACATCTGGAAGCTACATGGCCTACCAAAAAGTATTATTATGGATAGAGGAGCACAGTTTGCAGTGGGAATGATGAAGGAGCTGAACAATATGTTGGGAATCAATATAAAATTGTCTACAGCCTACCATCTATAGATAGATGGATAGACAGAAAGGATGAATTAGGACTTAGAGCAATATCTGAGAATGTTCATCAACCACAGGCAAGAGAAATTGCCTGACTGGCTAGTGACAGCAGAGTTTGCATATAATAATAAAGTACAGACAAGTACAAAAGTGTCACTGTTCAAAGCAAATAATGGATGGAATCCACATATGGGATTTGAAATGAGGAAGAAGGGAAAGTTTGAAAAGGCAGAGGAGTTTGCAACAAGAATGAAGGAAGTACATAAGGAAGCAGAAGTGGCATTAAGGAAAAGTCAGAAGGAAATAAGGAAGTATGCAAATAGAAAAAGGAGCAAAGTAGAGGAGTGCAAAGTAGGAGATTGGATATTACTGAGTACAAAAGATCTCAAGTATTAGATGTAGGGGAGATGATGGAGATTAGGAAGAGCAAAAGAAAAGGAAACATTAGAAACAATCTAGGAAGGAGATCAGGAAGAGAAAGAAAAAGACAAGCAAAAACACAAGAAGAGTGGGATAGAGAAATGGGACAAAGAAGATAAGATGGGTAATTTACAAGACCCATATGATAAGCTGTAAAATCCTTGGGACAAGGATCCTTAAGAGAGGGGTACTGTAAGAACTTAGACGGCGATGTCTTAGATCTCCTCCTGGTCTGAGTTGACAAGGAGAACTCAATAGAGTTCCTGTTTGTTTGCTGTACACTACTTATACACATTTCTGTATTTACCCTTATTTATAAAGTCCCACATGTCTCCTTTGAGTTATTCCCTCTTGTACATCCATTGGTTTCCTAATTAAAATAAAAGAAAAAGAAAAAGAAAATAAATAGTGACTTAGTCGTTTGGCCAAGTCATAACAGGTACTATCATAAGTCATCTTGACTATGATAATGAGCTATAAATAGAATGGATATAGACTGGGGTTAAACTGGTAGCCAATAGACAGCTTGTAGTTTAAACAAGAACAAATACTATACTTGTATACATAGTAGACTGCAATTAAGTGAGAACCCCATCAAGTTCTCTTCTAACCCTGAAGCATTACCTTGAGTTAACCCCTAACTCAAGATTCTTGAGTTAACCCCTAACTCAAGATTCTTGAGTCAGTCGCTGACACTACTCCTAGTTTGAGTTGACAAGGAGAACTTGATACAGTTCTTATTTAATTTCTATACACTACTTATACATTTACTGTTGTATAACTCAAGTCAAGTTGACTCAGCAGCTAAGTCTTTGAGAGTTACAAAGAGAACTCAATAGGGTTCTCACCTAATTGTGCTAGCTACTTATACAAGTATGCTATTTGCTCTCATTTACATTGATGGTATTCTACAGTCAGCCAAGAGGCTGCCAGTTTGATTCTTTTGTCTGTCATTCTATAAATACATATCTTTGGTCATAGTCAAGGTGGCTCATGACATTTACTATATGGTCTGTGTACTACTTTCCCACACTCATCATGTGACATCATCATGTGACATCACCCTTATCTGTGACATGTAACATATAACATGTCATGTGATACTTTTCTGCACTCCTTTCTTGTATAGTAAGTCCAAATACAAAAAGAAAAGAAAAGAAATATAAATAATAACTTAGCCATTTTGGCCATGTCATAACAGTCCTCATCAATTTCATAGACCATCTACCATCGTCAAAGCTCATGCTGTGCAATTGGAAAGTATCTCCATTGAGTTTGAACCTTCAAAAAAAGAGTCAGCAGTCTTCTTGTCCTCCCAGGAGCCAACTGCTTAGAACTTACTGGAGAACCAACTCTATGTCTGGGTGCATCAACTGTAACTGATCTCAAATCATTATGCACCACTCTTCACTCTCCATTCATTCCTGTAGCCTTCAAGAGATTAGTAGATTTGGGTTCTTTTGACTGTTTTCTGGATTCAAGTTTTGTTAATGAGAATAAGTTGTCTTTCTGAGAGATTGCACCCCTCCCCATTGCTTTGATAGATAGTACCATTAATGCCTATATGACTCACATTGTAACATTACCAATAAACTTTTCTTGTGGGTACTTTTGCACACCTGAATTCTATGTAATGAAACTGAAGGGTGGCTATTCAGCCATACTGGATCTCAACTGGTTAACTGTTATCACTAAGTCTTGACGACTCAAGGACCACTCAATGTGAGTATTTAGGAAGAACTCGATGGAGTTCTCTGTTGGATTGGACTACCTACTTATACTACTTTTACAAGTGGCTGTACACTACTAGTC
>Ga0154006_1000071_pt1 | contig 37467 bp, 60 predicted proteins | sample TSFL090MetaG_FD_104747 | JGI IMG/M metagenome (GOLD analysis project Ga0154006, IMG submission 104747) | Attine ant fungus gardens microbial communities from Florida, USA - TSFL090 MetaG | ecosystem: Host-associated > Fungi > Mycelium > Unclassified | place: USA: Florida, Wakulla State Forest...
AACTCCTTTGTATAGCTCGTTATATAATGATTTTATATGTCATATCAGATGTACTGTACTTTTTATGTTCTATTAGGTCTTTAAAATAATCAATAAAACACAGGATTATCTAAAATCGGTATCATTTAGTGTATCACAATTTAAAATTAAATGTAGACAATCTTATTGATTATTGATAAACTCTTTATCAAAAAAAGGAGATGGATTAAAATGGAAGAAAAAAACGAAGGACAACGAATTATACTATGTAAAAAATGTGGCTCCAATATGATAAAAAAACCTATTCACTTACCTTATTTAATTATACTTTGGATGTTGATGCCTATAATCTTATTTATACCTTGGGTTAATTTAGCATATGCCACCTTTATTTGTTGGTTAACAGGAGAGTATTTAATCAAAAATTTATTAATTAGAAAAATAGTCATGCTAGAATGTATACAATGTAAGTATTCTTTTGGTGTCGATAAGGAAAAATATATAGAATTTAAAAACTATTTACGTTAAAAAGGATGTTAGAATATGAACAAAGAACTTATGTTAGATTGTGAGATTGATTTAAATGCACTTAAATTGATACTTGATAGTTTAATTCCAACGACGGAAGAAAACAAAGAAATGGATGAAAAAACCACCATTGCTAATGATTTTATGAGCTATCGAATGTTCATTCTTTTTGCCAATATCATGGGTGCAATAAATTGGGATAAGGATTATCAAAAAGAAGTTGTAGAGTTTAGAGAAAGATTGTTGAATTTAATCCAAGAAAAATCAAATGTCCTTTCTTTTTATAATCATCTTGACAAAAATGACAAACGCTAAGACACCTCTTTAAAGAGGTGTTATTTTTTTTCAAAAATAAAAAAAATAATTTACTAATTGTTATTGACTAGTTATAAATAACGTGTTATACTCTAAATATAAGGTAAAACAAAGGAGGAAATTAAAATGAATTACAAAGAAATCGCTGAATACATTATTAAAAATGGTTTAGAAGCAGGTGTAAGAGGAATTTATGAAGATGAAAAGTATGAAGTCGGTGACTATACTAGAGTCTCTTACCATCACAATGTGGAACATGATTGTAGTGAATATTCACTTCACGGTGAGGATGGTGAAACATTAGGCGGAACGTGCGCCATTGAAATTTTAGGTAAAGATGGAGAACCTCGATTGAATCGTGAATTTGATGATGATTATGAAGACGAAAACTATGTCAATCTAATTATAGAAAATATCAAACAAGCCGTTGAAATGAATAAAGCTTATGGCGACGGAAGACAAATTATCATCGTTGGAAAAGGAAGAGACGAAAATCTCGTAAGCGATGAACAAGAAATTATTATCAAAGATGCTAAAGTATTAGCCTTCGTATAAACGGAGGTTTTTTCTTTCAACGATAGGAGGTGTTGACAATGGACAAAAAATATAAGCACATAAGTGTCATTCAAAATATTAAAAGAGGAACGGTTTATGTAGTACATCTTTCTGTAAATAAAAAACTGAAAAATCTAGGTACCTTTGATACCCTTGAGGAAGCGTTAAAAGTAAGAGACGAAGCTCTAAAAAAAAGAGAGACTATCAAAATAGAGTGTAAAAAACCTCAAGCTTATAAAAAATATCCCGACCTTACGGGGATGACATTTGGAAAGTTAACTGTCATTGAAAAGTCTAAAGAGCGTATACATGGCGAAATATGTTGGCGTTGTGTTTGTACATGTGGTAAAGAAAAAACAGTATCAAGTCATAACTTATGGCACGGTAAAATTGTTTCTTGTGGTTGTCGTGGGACAACGACTGAAAAAAATTCTGCAATATCAATAGGGAGCGTTTTTGGTCGATTGACGGTTACAAAAGTAAGTGACAAACGTATAAGGGGTCAGTTTTCTTGGGATTGTCTGTGTGACTGCGGGAATAAGACTACAGCAACAAATGAAGAGTTAATTACAGGACGCAAGAAGTCCTGCGGATGTTTACCGAAAGGAAGGAAGAAAAAATGAATGAAGACAAAATCAAAAAATGGATTGAAGACAATTTAATACAACGTTCTGAAGCCATCAAAATAACAGGGCAAGCGGACTCTTCTTTTGGCGAAGCTTTAAGTGCTGGTAGAGTAAAACCATTCGTTCAATTTGGCAATAAACGTATCACTCGACTCTATCTAAAATCGGATATAGAGGAGTATGCAAAAAATAAAAAAAGATAAATTAACTAATTAATATTGACTAGTTATAAATAACGTGTTATACTTTGATCAAGGGTTAGAAAATAACCCAAAAAAGGAGAGATTTCAAATGGTACAAGTAAACGAACCAATGCAAACATGGGAAAGAAAAGGTTATTCAGTAGTAAAAGAAAGTAATGAAATTTTGGGTGTTTACGATGACGATGGAGTTTTCATCTGTCACATCATGGCATCTGATGACGAGATTCAAGCGTTAAACAACGGTGAAGACATTGATGATTGGGAAGACGGTGTAGGAAATCCTGTACCACTTATGTGGGATGAGGAAAAAGGAAAATTTGTTGATTCAAGAAATTAAAATCTTCAGCCCTTCTGGGCGGTTCACAATAAAAAAAAGGAAAGTTGGAATGAACAATGAACAAAGTAAATGGAGTTAAAAAAGCGGTAGGAGATTTTAACAGTTGGCAAGGACATGCAGAAGTACTTTTGAGCTTAGAAACGGGACGTGTTTGGACAATATGCTAGCTAAGTGAAAATGAATTGGTTCCTCAAGACGATGACGTGTTTAGGATATATTCGAAAAAAAAAGCATGTGGGAAAGGGATAATAAAATAACCATGAAACAAGTCAAGACATTATCTGACACACTCATCAATCTTCAACAAGATGGAAAAAGTTATGATGAAATAAACGATTATCGGTTTACTTATTGGGGCGAAGAATTAGCTGAAGTTGGATTACTATAAACTATTCCTCCCCCTAAGGGGCGGTTCACTTAAAAAAAAAAAAAAAACAAGGAATGATTAAAATGCATAAAAGTAATTATTACGGTCCGAGAGAAGAGCATGTAAAACGGGTAGAACAAATATTCCGGATACTTGATCGTAAAGATGAGCTTAATAATCAAGATAAGGATGATCAAACAAAACGTTCTAATTCTATTGATTGTAAAGGGGAAATTAAAATGACAATACCAACAATAGGAAAACAATCTCACACATGGGAACAAGGACATACTAAAATCATAATGGTACGTTATACTGATGGGTAGTCTCCACGTTTCGATATTTATAAAAAAAATGAGGTGGGTGAAGAATATGAACATAAATACAGGATTGTTCCAGATGATCCCTATGAATTAGAGGATAAATTATCAGAAGCAATAGAGAAAAAAACAGACATACGTTTGTTAGTATGTTAAAATAAAAGTGTTCATTTTCTAACATTTCTTTTTCCCTCCACTTGTGGAGGGTTTTAATTTATACTATAATAAACATGTAGTTTTCTGGAAAAAACTTAATTTAAATTTAGAGACAATCCCCCTATTCCTTCCGAGGATAGGGGGATTTATTTTTATTAAATCTTTTTTAAGCTGATTTTTTAGTTTTAATACGGTGACGGAAAATAGGAATAAGAGCAAAAACACCTGTAATGACATCGGTTAAAACTTGCGTAACTATATTTTGCTCTGATGTATCTAACCCAACCATAGCGGCTAGAGCAATAACAATAACAGGAACTTCATGCAAAAGAACGTCTTTAATTGTTTTCATTGTTAATCCTCTCCCTTAATATTCGTATTTTGGTTTTACTGCAGTTACGGCCATAAAATTAATGTTCGTGTTTTACTATTTAATCCTCATCTTTTGACCGGGAAAAATCTTATCCATGTCTTTGATTGATGGATTGAGTTTTTGTAATGCTGATACCGTTGTATGATATTTTTGAGCAATGCCCCAAGAGGTATCACCTGAAACAACTGTGTAATACTCAGCTTGAGAGGAGGACTTAGCACCTGCAGGCAACTTGAGCACTTGACCTGGATAGATAGGATAAGGCGACTTGATGCCGTTAAGCTTAGCTATCTCACGCCAATCAACGCCCTCGGCTTGTCCTATCTCGCTCAAGTTGTCTCCTGACTTAACCTTATAAGTCGTAGCGGTTGGTTTAGCTTCAGGCTTGCTAGCAGTTGGCTTGGCTGTAGTAACCTTGCCGACCGTCCAACTGCCGCACTCACTAATGACCCTGTCATAGTCCACGCCGATACCCGCTAATGTTTGTCCGTTTTGATATTGATATAGATTAGCTAATTTTGATAACTTACCAGCCGACCATGCATAGGTTTGGTAGTAATGATCGACCTTGCCCTTGAGGGATTGGAGTACATCATATGAGCCATATACACCCACCTTATAGCCCTTGAGGTTTTTGCCAATCTCGGCAAAATAAGCCTTAATCGTATCCATATCCGCAGGCTTATCATCGTAATCCACTGCAAAGTAAATCGTTGAGTTATGGGGTTGTCCCACCAACTCTGCATACACCATCGCACTCATAGCATCCGTTGACCCTTGTCCTTTTTTAAAATACTTGACACTAGTAGGGTTAGTTTCGTAGACACTAACAATCTCAAGTCCTGCGCTAGATAATAGTTTAGCCTCTTGTGCAGTAAGAGCTTTCCAGGCTGATGGACCGTTTGGATCCACTAAGTATCTTACAACCGTTTTAACGCCGTCTTTTTTAAGTGTATTTATAACAGAGCTAGTTAGTTTTGTTGCACAATCAATCGCTTGTACTGCTGTCATGCTAATCACTCTCCTTTTTAATCTCGTCTATCCGCCTATTTGTGTCTTTTGTTGACTGCTCTAATGTCGCTACACGTTGCTCCAATTTACCCATTTGTTTTTCGTTGGCTTTTAACTCAATCCTTATCTCATCTACACCTTTTTTGACGTATTCAATACCAGCCTCTAACTTACCAGTATCCTTTGTGTCTGCCTTTATCTCTCTGTTTGTGCTCAATTGATAGCCCAAAAAAGCTACGATTAAGCTACATATTGCAATGATTGTCCCAATTGATACAGACACAAATCATTCCCCCTTATTTATGTTAACGTGTGACTAGCAAAGGCTAACTGCAACATGACAAAAATATTTTCAGTCCCTGCGCCTTCTGCATAAGTAGCTTCTTCATTGGAAACAACCATGTCTAACCTATTAATATACAAACTGTTTCTACGTGTATCATCACTTAAAGTAACCAATTTATCTATAGTGACTGTATTGTGTATGGATTCAATCTTGACAACGTTATACTGACTATCTCCATCCAAAATAATAGCTCTACTAGCTTCCGTCATATGTTGTATAGCTACATTTCCTAGTACATTGTAAGAGCATTCGTTAAGATGGACATAAGCTATTGCACACTCATCGATGTTGATGTTATCAAAACTATTTCCATTGGCATGACCTGCAATGATACCATAGTCGCAATTAATGCCACGTACATCCGATATAACACATTTATTTACTCCCGGATCGGTCGTATGACCAAGAGCAACCACAGCAACCACATTTTCAGCTTCCACATTCCTTATCCAACAACGTGTACAATTATTTTTCAACTGTACAGCATACCCCGGAGTATTATTACGATCAAGATTTTTAACGGAAATACGTTCCATTCCAGAGTTGTAAGCCGTTGCTAGATTGACACCGTTACGACCGTGTGACTTACCATCCGCTTCAATGTCATGTACCTTAATATTGGCATTTTGCGATCCATCGGTTGTTGAAACACTTATGATGGCGCTACCTGTCCAATCAATAACATTGATATGGTGGATATGTAAATTACTAGAGCCACCAAAGGCAATACCATGGTCTCTTTCTGCCAAAGAAGCTTGCATATCTAATGTAAAATGTGCCATCTTCATATACTGCGATTTTTGTAAATTGAAACCCGACTTACCTGTGACGGGTCCCTGAAAAACAAATTTAGTTAATCCAACCCCTAAGCCAAATATGCCCACGTTGACAAAGGTTCTAATGTCAATGGAATCAGTAATAATGTGTGTACCTTTGCCAAATAATAGATTACCTCCGCCATTGTTATTGATTGTTGTGAGTGTATCAATAATTAATTGCGTATGATCGGTTGTACCATCGCCAAAAATTCCAAAATCCTCTGCGAAAAAAGTAAGATTATTTAATCTGTTTTGAGCCAATTGTGCAGTTGGTAAAGCACTATCCCAAGACGTGGACTTAGTCACTAACTGTTTGTTAAGGTTTCTTACTTGCTGATTTAATTTTGATTTTATCGGCTTGTAATTGCCAAATTGAAAAGAAAAATCAGTTGATAAATCATCTAATTCAGGCATTTCCGTATGCTGTACTTGAGCTGACAATAATAATGCTGGATTAAAAAAATCATCCTTTATGTGCAATGTCATACCAATTCTTATTTTCTCATGTTCTAAACCCGGTATCTTTTCTATAACTGCAGGTGTTATCGTATAAGAAAAATTATTATTAAGTCGATTGGTCAATTCTTTTTTAGTGGCAATTAACATTTTTTGTTTATCAATATCACCACCATCATCGGGCTGATAATCATAGATACTATAAAAAGGGTCTCCGTGATTATTCCAACGTGTATAAGATTCAGCATCCTCAACATAATTTAGTCCTGAGTTAATATCCTCAAAGGTTATAACATTACCATCGGAATCAAAAGCTTGACCTACCAAACGACTGATAGTATTTTGTTCATCTCTATTACGCTCGATGTCTAAAATATCTTTGCCAAACACCAAACGTTTACCGCTAAAGGCATCCGATGGAAGTAAAAAGTCAACAAACCGTACAATTTTATTCCCTTCAAATTCTATTCTAAATCTCAAAACACAATTATAAGTTGACTTCAACAATTGTAAGACCGCTAGAGGTGTCATATATTCTGTACTAACAACATCTTCTACTCCTGCGAAATCGACTTGTCCTACTTGATAATCGGTTCCGTTTAATGCAAATTTTACCATCTCACTTAATGTAACGTCTGTGCGATTAAAAGGAGCAATCGGTTTGGCTTTACCTAATAATACGTGCTCGCCGTTATAAGTGACTTGTTGATAAAAACCATTTTCGTCATGTTTATCAAGTACAGTACCAAAAGCAAATAAGCGATGCATACCATCTTGATCTTGAGCGCTGATTTTAGATACATTTGTAAAATCAACCGTATTGATCGTCCTAAAATCAATTTTTAACAATGTCGTATCAGCATCTTCTGTTATTTTACTCTCTGTATATCCTTTGTCTTTACTTGGGTTAACCAAAACACCTATGATATTCTCATAGCTGTCAAAAAGATGTATCATAAGTTAACATCCTCCCATCGTGCTGTTAACGTAGATGAACCAGCAGGTTGTAAATCAATCACATTGACACCACGTTCCAGCGGAAAAAATGTAGAACCAATATCCAATTGTTGCATTAGACTATCGTCCCCATTTAGTCTTACAACCTTATTGACATGGTCAAAGGTAATAATATCGCCAGCATTAGCAATATAAGGATTGTTAGTTTGTGATAGATCGTTGACTTTGTAAATCCTTACTGCTCTAGCATATTGTCTAAAAACAGGAAAGGTTTTGTATTTGACAATGTGTATGACAACTTGTGCTAATCTATTTTGAAATCTATCACCTGTATCTAAAAATGGTTTGGGTTGAAAACGTCCTGTTACTAATCCGGAAGGATATTTAATTTGCATACTTTCAGCGTTAAACGTTTGCCCTTGTCTTTCAATCCAAATTTGACCATGGAAATGGTTATACACTGTGTCAAAATGTACACCACTCGTATTGATAAACTCTACTGTATTAGGAGACAATCCTAAAATAACTTGCGCTCTGTTTTTAGTAAAATCATTCCAAGCATCTTCCATGCATAGATAACCCATACTATTCCCAAACTCATCATATAAAAGTAGAAAAACTTTACCCATACCACCATCATCATTTAAGGATGTTAAATCAAACTCTATTCTAAAATCTTGCAAAGGCTCATCCAAAACTAATCGCTTAGCAGGTCCTACATATCCATTAGGGTTGGTACCGTAACTTGTAGGAGTAAAAGCAATGGGAGTTCCGTCAATACCATCATATAAACCCATTGCACCACCAACTAAACCACTTCTTAAAGCTGTACCGTCTGCTACTGTTGACCAATTATCAAAGCTCTCTAAATCATCAATAATAACAGGCTCATATTTTTGTACAGGCGGTGTATCCTCTTGATTGGGTTGTCCTATAAGCATTGTTTCAGTTCTACCGTTATTAAGAAATGGAACAAAACCACATTGTAAATAACTGATAGGTTTTAAAATGTTTGCTGTAAAAATAGGATAAGCAGGTTGATTACCTTGATAATTTATAACATTTTGGTCAACCACACCTCCAACCGTGTCATATAATATCTTTTCTTTTTGCATGCTATATATAAATGGCTCGTACATCATTAAAGTTAAATCAATTGTACCTCCGCTATCACCTATATAATCTAAGTTATAGCTACCACTTTGATCTACTTTTATACGTTTGTTTTTGTTTATGTCACGCACAATAGTATAGGTTGATTCTCGATAGAATAAATCATAAATGAGACTTTTTTTATCCTCAACATCACTATAGTTTTTTTCATCTATTGTCAGTCCAATAGTAACCTGTCGTTCTTTTATTCTCTTACCCAACACATAAGACCCTGCTCTTCCAGGTACGTCAATTGTTGTTACTTCAATATCAGGAGCAGGGATATCAAAAGAATTTACCCAAATACCTTTATCACTCATTCGTTCTTGAGTACCATCATCATAAATAATCACAAAATCAAGATTATTTATCATACTGGGACACCCCCAAATAAATCTTGATCCCTTTCGTTTTGATTCTTGTTAGATTCGACATCTTCCCAAAGTATACTGCCTACTTTTCTACGGTCCAGGATAATATCGCCAGCTTGTATGTTTAATTGCAACGTATTATTTCCTCCATTAGAAACTTGTCTTTCAGTTAACCCACGTAGATCAAACATATTTTCAGCTATTTGTCTGCCTAACGCTTGAGCATTTAACATAGGGTTAAATTTTTTAGGTACGACTGCTTCCCCTTGATGTATCATAGCCAATCCTGATTTTTGTACTTCATTTGTTCCCACATCTAACTTAGGTATTCTAGGTAGGCTGATCGTTGGTATTTTAGGTATCCCAAACGTACCACCTCCAAGCCAACTAGGTAGGTGGATACTAGGTATTTTATTAATAACCCTAGATAGAGAGTTAATTAAGTTCTCCATACCACCTAATACAGAATTTATAAATCCTATGATAGGGTTGACAGCAGAACGTACACCCGATTTAATAGCATTCCAAATGCTAATGAATGCACTTTTAAAGGATTGTGCGCCATGCTTAATGCTCTCCCACGTGGACAAAAAGAATGATTTAATAGGATTCCAAATTGCCAACGTCACACTTTTTATGGCTGACCAAGCGGACTTAATAACCGTTTTAACAACATCTAATGCCGCTTTAATGATCGTTTTGATACCTGACCATACATCACTTAATATTTGCTTAACATCGTTCCATGCACCCTTCCAATTGCCTTTTAAAACATCGGTGAAAAAATGTATAACATCGATGATGATATTAATGGCTGTTTGGATAACCTTGATGATCGCAGGAAAAACAATTTGTACAATCTCTAAAATAAGTTTTATTGTTGGTACTAAAATAGTCGTAATAAACGTTACAGCCACTTGAATGATATCAACAATAAGCGGCATAACACCTTGTATAATTTGCAAAATGACCGGAAAAACCTGTTGAACGACTTGTAAAATCAACGGTAAAACCGTTTCGACAATGTTTAAGATAATCGGTACAATCGCTTGAATAAGATCGACGACAACAGGCATTATCGCTTGTATAATTTGCAATATTACAGGAAATACCTCTTGAATAACTTGTACTAATAAAGGTAAAATACTTTGGACAATATTCAAGATAATCGGAACAATAGTTTGAATGATATTAACGATAATAGGTATTATCGCTTGTACTACTTGTAAGATAATGGGCATGACTGACTGAAAAACTTGTGCCAATAAAGGTACAATACTAGTCACCAAGTTGACAATAACAGGTATAATGCTTTGCAACGCTTGTGATAAAGCAGGTACAACTGTCGCCACTAACTCATTAAATACAGGTGTTAATTGGGTTAAGATTGTACCAAATAAATCACCCACTGCAGAAACCAATTCACCAAATGCTTCACCTAATTGTTGAAAGCTTGGTTGCAGAGAAACTAAACTATCAGAAATAACTTGACCTGTCTGTTTAAAAACAGGGATTAAAGGTTGAAAAGAAGTCACAATTTGATTTATAACGGGTGAAAATTGTTTTAAAAAAGAACTGATGACAGGTAATAGTGCATTAAAAACACTAGTGATGACACTTACTACAGTTTGCAATATAGGAGATAATCCTTTAATAATATTTCCAATCGTACTAACAATTGAAGAGAAAACATTACTTAACGTATTCCCTGATCCTTTAACTTTTCCACCCGCACTACTTAATCCACTAACAATTGTTGTGATGAAATTACTAACCACACCAATAGCACTTGTAAGAGTAGGACCTATTGCTTTACCTAATCCCGATAATGCATTCCCTATTGTAGATAACACATTAGATATACTAGGAGAAATTTGTTTAAAAAAGTTGCCTATTGCGTTGAAAACCGGAGACAGAGCCTTCGACACAGATTGCCAAGCTCCAACAATGGCATTTCTAGCATGCTCGTTGTTTATAACAAAATTGATAATGCTAGGTAATAATAAATTTAGTAACCTCAAAATAAGTCCAAACGGTCCAGTAGCAAAGTTAAACGCCGTTCCCAATGCTGTCATTGCTGTTTTACTTTTACCAATAGCTCCTACTAACCTACCACTCACACCAACTATAGACCCAACTGCTCTAAACAACGATCCAATAATAATTAAAACAGGTCCAATTACTGCCGCAAGCGCCGCCATTGTGATAATGACATGTTTTGTTCCTTCATTTAAATTTGCAAACTTATTTACAAGTTGTTGTAAATCTTTGACGATTGGTATGACATATGGAAGCACTTCTTCACCAAAAGTAACACCTAATGCACTGACAGAAGCCTGTAGAGCTTTAAAACGGTTAATAGGTGTATTTTGCATTTGATTAGAAAGATTTTCTACTTCTCCAGTAGCATTATCTGCTTCAGTAGATAATTGAGACAGGTAACCGCTACCCTTGTGTATCAACACGTTCCAAGGCGCTAAGGATTGTTTACCGAAGACAGTAGCTAATGCATTATTACGTTGAGCCTGTGTCCAACCATCCGTACCCTTCTCAATTTGTGACAAGATCGTTGGTAAATCAACCATGTTGCCATTGGCATCAAAAACGGACAAACTCATGGCATCCATGGCAACCTTCATTTGTTTCGTTGGCTTGGTCAAGTTAACCAATCCTGATTGTAATGCTCTAGCCGCACGTTCAGCTTCAATTCCGTTCGATTGCATGATTCCAATCGCAGAAGCAAATTGAGCAACCGGAATATCAGAAGCGTTAGCAGTAGAACCAGCCGCACTAAAAGCTTCTCCTAAACTACTAATGCTTGCTTTTGTGTGGTTTGAAACAAAAGCCATCACATCAGCTAACTTACTAAAATTAGCTGTTGTTTTACTTGCATCGGTAGTTTTAAGTCCATATGCCTCAAGGGAGGAACCTAACTCGTCAACGGTCGTCGATAATTCTTCGTTTGCTCCCCTTGCTACAAACAAAGACGTATGCATAACTTGCAACGCTTCAACTGCAGAATAACCGTCTTTAACTAAGGTCAAAAATCCAGCATTGATATCAGTTGTAGATTGTCCAAATTGCTCTGACCAAGCAATGGAAGACTTAGAAAGCTGATCCATTACATTGTTTAAATCACTGACAGAATCAAATTGAGACGATATTTCTTTTCTTACATCTGACAACTGATGTTCAAATTCTGCCGCTGATTTAACAGCAAGTCCAAAGGCTCCAACAATAGGAGCTGTAATATGTGTCGAAGCTGTTTTACCCACGTTGGTTATATTTTCACCAGTCGTTTTCAATCTATCTGACAAATCTTGAACCCTAGACAACGATGTGCGGAAAGCTGTACCGACTTTTTTACCGACTTCATCCGATTGTTTCCCTAAATCTTGTTCTGCTTTTTGGGCATCCAACAAACGTCCTTCGAGTTCTCGTACTTCTTGGCTATCATCACCGTAGGCTTTTCTAGCTTGTTCCAATTGATTTTCTAAGTTTTGTGTCGTTTTTCTTGCGTTTTCTTGAGCCTTTTGGAGATGAGCATATTCTAACTGTGCTTTATCCGTAGCAGTAGCATTTTTACTTAATGCACCACGTTCCAATTCATATTGTTTTTCTAAATTTTCGCCAGTGGTTGTTAACTTTTTTTCTTCAGTCTCTAATTGCGACAAATTTTGCTTTGCTTTTGTGACTTCGCTTGTTCGTTCTGCTTCAGCTTGCTTTGCTTTTTCAAGCTGTTCTGTTGTTGTTTGGAGACGATTTCCTAAGTTGGCTTCGGTTATCTGTGCTTCTCGTAATTGATTCTCAAGCTGTTTAACACCGTCGGAATTTTCATCGAAACGTTGCTTCGCTTCTTGTAATTGTTTGGCTGTAGCTTGTGTGCGTTGTTTAGCCAAATCAAATTGTTTGGAAAGACCAGTTACTTGCGATTCTAATTTTTCAGATTCTGTTCCAGTATTTTTCAATTGAGCTTGTTCTAATTTCAATTCTTGTCGCAAGGTTTTAGCGGATTGATCCATCTCTTTAATTCCTGCAACAAAATCCTTATTAAATAATCTAAACGTTACACTTGTTTCATTTTGCTTTGCCATTCTTATTCATCCTCCTTTCTTGTTCCGACTTTTCCCAACTTTCTATAGCAATTTTGTTATGGATAATGTACAAAGCACTAGATAACGGCAAGTACCAAAAATCTTCCGCACGTCCTTTAAAAAAGAAAACGTAGAGACTATATAAATCCTCCACGTTTTCAATCTTGATTTTTGGTACTTTTACTTTTTTCCGTTTCCGGAGGTTGTTTTCTTAATGAAATTTTGTGAGAAAGCTTTCTTTCCCTCTTTCGTGATAAGAGCAGAGTAAATTTCAATATCAACCTCCATTGACATTTCATACTTGGTTAAAAAGTCATCATAAGACATGTGTTCTTGTGGATTCCCATTACGATACGCAACATATACTGCTTGAGCCAAGGATTCTAATGGAGGATTAAATCCTTCATCTTGATTTAAAAGTCCTTTTAAAAAATCTTTACCTATAACTCCTTCGTGCTGTAAGTTCAACATTGTTAACGCATTAACATGTACATTGATAGGAGCAACGGAACCATCTGTAAATTCAATAACCTCTACTGCCATTTAAAGCATCCTCCTTTATTTCCAAGCTAGACTTGCTGATGTATCACTTTTAGCTGTAGCTTCTAAGTCTTTCGGTGCATCAGGTGATTCATCACCGCTACCATCATTATTAAGAGCAACCAATTCAGGACTAAAATCAATCATCCATTGTTCCGCAAGTTCTTCATCTAATTCATCTTCAAACGCTTCATAGTAAATATTTCCGTTTTCATCTTTAAACGCATCTGCCGTTAATTCTACGTCCGCTACAGTATCCGTACCATTTTCAGTGTCAATCGTTACACCTGCATTAGATGTACAGTTAGGATAAGCAACCAATTTAACTTTTGGATTACCGTTAGCATCAACATGTAACTCATCAAGACTTTTGTATGTCAAACAGAACGGCGTAGCTACAGAAGCACTACCATAGGCAAATACACCGTCTTTTAAATCCTTATTGCTCATGCCGTAATACGTGCGTAACGCATCTACATCTATATGACCATCTAAAGTAATTTGCATGGATGCCACTTTAGGCAATTGTCCTGCCAAAACACCTTCTTCATTTAATGCCAATAAATTGATAGTCGTTTCAGCTTGTACTTCAGTCATAAAACCAAAACGTTTCGTTTCTGTGGAATTTTGAAACTTAATATTAAATTCCGTTGCTTTTGTAGGATCGTGACGGATGATTTCGGTTGTTAAAGCCATGTTATATACCTCCTAAATTTTTGTTAATATCATTGATTACATTTTCTTGTAAAGCTCTAATAATTTTTGGTGCAGATTTGTCTAATCCTTTTTTCATAAAAAATTTCGGGACATTATATTGAGATGTACCTATACCAAGATCGGGATATTTCAAGTAATTAAATCGAGGTTTAGGACGTGTTGTAAAAGACAAATGACCTTTTTCAGTACTTAACGCTTTATAATCATGAGCATGTTTTTTGTGTAAGGTTTTACCCTTCCACTTCGATATAGGTATCGTTGGTTGTATAGATGATTCTGCAAGCGGAACCCCTGTTTTATCTAAGGTTTCTTGCATGACTTGTTCTGTTCCCAATGATATTTTTCCTAGTCTTTGTAAAAAGGAATCCATATTTTTTAAATCTAATTCCCAATGATTAGTAGTCGCCATATGCAATCTTCCTAGTGAAATAAAATTCTAGTGTGTTTACATACTCTTCTTCATTTCCTTTTTGAGTAATGCCCTTTGGAGCTTCATACAAATTAAATTGACCTGTAGCAAGCACAGCACTAATGATTTCAATCAACACACCATCTAAGGTATCTTCAGGTTCATCTTCTGCGTAATAAGTAACTACAACATCTTGTAATAAGCTTGTTCCAGTTGGTTGCGCTCTTCTAATCCCCAACGATTCCCAAGTGATAAAATCGTACTTGTATTTTCTTTGTTGTAACTCATCTGCTTTGATATTATTCTGAAAAACATCTTTATTGGGATATAAGTTTTTAATAGCATCCACTAATTTATTAGTAGATAATTCTAATCTTCTTTTGGTTTCGTCAATGCGATCTTGTAAGTCTTCAGTTGTCATCAGACAAACCACCTATTTTATCAAGATAAAAATATAAATAGTGTTGATCTCTATCGCCTCGTACAACCTTATAACGCACGTTATCAATAACGACATTATATTGATTAAGTACCTGTAATCTTAAAGATGGTGGAGCAGGGGTTTTAACTTTTAAATTAAGCTCCGACCCCATGCCCTGAAAGGTTAAGTAGTCGCTATCCCTAGCGTTCATGATTCTAAAAGGTAACGTACCTTCAGAAACAAACGTTTGTCCTATTTCTACGCCTATATCAGATCGCTTAGTTTGCATGTTTCCATACATTAATAATCCATCATTGAACGTTTCCCTTATCCTCTCCATCACCATCCGTAACACCTTCTTCACGTACCTTAAGTGCAGTATTTAAAATCAATTCATTAATGCTAGAGGCATAGTTTTGTTCAAACTCATCAAGCGCATTGTTCCAATCATACCGACAACGTTCGATAACTAGTTCTCTAGCACTCGATGCTTCTTCAAATGAAAACGTATAATCACATGTTTCATTAAAGTAACGTTGTGCATTGTTTAACATCCTAGTTAATTGACGATCTGTATTATCATCTTCCCAAGTAATCATCAACTTATCTTTTAACTCAACTAACAACGCTTCTATCAATAACATTACTAATCAGCACCCACCGTTACATCGCATGAAGCCGATATAGAAGAATCAGAGGATGATGTAACCTTTATGGTTACATTACCTTCAGAAACTGCTGAAATGTTCCCATTATCGTCTACGGTGGCTATGGATTCGTCTGATGACAACCAACTGACAGTTTGTTCAGCAGTTGAAGGGGACACAGTTGCTACTAAGGTTGTATTATCACCGACGTTAATTTCTAAAACATCTTGATCTAAACTCACATCAGATACAGGACTAAAATCAGTATGAACAGTTATAGCATCAGACAAATCACTTTGACCATTTTCATTAACAGCTCGCACAGCATATTCATAGTCTGTGTTCGGATTTAAATCTGTGTCAGTGTACGTTTTTTCGGTAAGACCACTTACCACTAATTGACCATCTCGATATAGGTTATAAGTAGTTGCCAATCTTAATCACCTCTACTTACTATCTTTAGAGTTCTTATCTTTTTTATCTTTCTCAACGTTTTCAGTACTTAATTTTTTAAGTGAACCAAGTTGGTTAGTTAATTCTTGTATCTGTAATTTCAGTTGAGCAATCTCTTGTTTCATCATATCCGATGAAATAGAGTTAACTTTAATAGCATCGTTTGAATCGTCTCCACCAGTTTCTAGGTCAGAAATATCAAAAGCTAAGAAAGATTGGTTGTTTTTAGGACGACCATTAAGCAATTGACGTGTAACATATACAGATTGATCTTGTAAAATACGAATCTCCGTAGCTACTTTAAACGACCTTTCTGCACCAACTCCCAAGAAATAATCTGAACCCATACCAGCGACCATAGTACCAACAGGCACAGCTACGGATTGTACAATGCTTGCGGATATTGGTAAAACATTAAATACATAGGTACCTTGTGCATTTAAAATGGTTGTTGCTGGAAAAATCTTTGCCCAATAATCAGCAGGGTTAACAATCAATAAGACGTTATTTACAGCACGTTTTCCATCATGTGTGAGTGGGAACATGATTTCTGATCCTAAAGTTTTAGGGTTTAAATCAGTGATAGATGTTTTATTTTTATCAGGATAGACACCAGATGTAACGGGACCATCTAAATCTTTCAACATACCAATTGGACGTTCGTTTCCACTACCATTCACAACCGTATCTTCAAGAGCAATGGCTAATGATTCTAATAAAACAGTTCTAACATACTGATCTAACCATGTTGGACCCAAATCTAACATCGAATTATGCACGGGAATAAATGCGGATAGTTTATAGAGCGACATGTTGACAGTTGTAAAACCGTTATCTAGTAATTCTTGTATTTCACCGATCAAATCGCCCCAAAAAGCAGGGTTAACATCACCGTTATTATCAATCCATTGAGTTGTACCAGTCGTATTTACAGCACTGATATTACTCAATAGAGGATGGTCACGTACTAATTCTTCAAATACACGATTAAAAACCGTAGCAGGTACAAGCTGTTCAACACCTGCGAACCCTTCGTTAGCAATGACATCATTGTAAAATTTGGTTTCTTCAGATGTTAATACTTGTTGACCTCGTGTCATCAATGCTTGATGATCTAAAACTTCTACTTGCATTTCATCTTTAGCTTGTCTCAAAATGTCGTCTTGAATGGATGTTGCAAAAATATCCATAGCATTTTTCCATTCTTTTTCATCATCCGTTTTCATAGCTTCCAATAACTTTTCTTGAGCTTCAATTTTTTTAACATTTGGTTCATCTAAATTTTGAACGACCATTAGTTAATCATCCTTCCTATTTTGGTTTATTAAAACTATCTAACATCGCCGCAAACCGATTCACACGTTTATTCCTGAAGGTTTCTTGTTGTTTATTTTCAATCAGCTCTTCATCTTCTTCATTGTCCTCAACAATAGGGTCTAAGAGTTCATCGGCAAACCCATAGGCAACCGATTCTTCAGCGGTTAAAAATGTACCGTCGCCCTTTCCATCTAACAAGTTTTCTAGCTCTGATCGTGAGCCGTTGAAGCGATTTAAATACGATTGCACTAAGCTTTCATCGACCTTATCCAAATCATCTGCCATATTTCTCAAATCTGAAGCATGACCCATCATAAATGTCGATGCTCGATGTACCATCATCATTGTGTTTCTAGGGGCGAATATTTTGTCTGCTCCCATCGCTATAATTGTCGCCGCACTTGCAACCATTGCATCATTATAAACATGGATGGTTTTATCGGAATTCTTAAAAAGGTGTCCAATGGCAATGCCGGAAAATACGTCCCCACCGTTGGAATTCAAATGGATATTCACTAAAGGTGTTTTTATGCTATTCAGAGCATACTTTACATCGCTTTCGTCAAATCCCTCTGACCAAAACCCACCCCCAACAGTGCCATACATGTAGAGGTTGCTACTTTCATCGTTGGATGTTTCGGCTTTAAATTTTCGTGGGATATAATTAAGTATCGGTTTCAGTTGTCTCACCCCCTTCAAGATTGCTATCTTGTTGACGATCTGTAACACTTGCATAGTTCTTAGTGACATGATGTTCATCAGCCCAGTCTTCATTCAATCTATCTTTTCCTGCGAAATCTCGAATATCATTATGACTAAATCCAATACCAAACAATTTATCAGAAGCATTGGCTAAATCATTAATGCTCAATGTTTTAATGTGACTTGTATCAATTTCTAAACGACTACCGTTTGCAAACTGTTGTTGCGTATATAACTTGCTATTAATGGCATCTTGTATGTGTCCTGCTAAAGGATTCATACAAAACATAATGAGATTATCAATTTGTTCAGATATCTCAGCAGAATCTCCTTTAACCACGGCTCTCGGAACGTGAAAAGCTGAAGCAACATAATCGAAAATATCATCAACAAGCGAGCGAATATCTCGACTATTTTGTTGTGCAAGTCCCGCTTTGCCTCCACCTGAAAAATCTTCAAGCTTAAAATCGTTAGGTACTTGTATGATTGATCCTGAAACATCAGGATTTAAAAAATCATGATATTGTTCATTAAGCATGTCTTGTATGGCTTTGTTTTTTGCTGTTGTTTGTGCTTTAAAAAAATCACCTGACAAAGAAAATCGTTTAGCATTTGAACGTTTATAAATCGTTTTTGCCGATTCCAATACCGTTCCATAGTCTTTGTAAAATCCATCAATTAAACGCATGACATCCTGATGATGTAGTTTAAAATAATAAACGTCTGAAGCTTTAAACTTTCCACGAAACATAAAATCATCGACCATCACTTGAGAAAAAATCGAATCTTTTAAGACAAAACTGTCTTTGACAAATGAATCCGCTATAAATAACTGATCTTTTACTTGGACAACTAAGCATTCATTTTTATGATAGAGACGATGAATGATTTTTGATTTAAATTCATAAGCATTATCATTCATATTTGGTTGTACATTAAACAAGTAATAATTATTCTTTTTAACTTCTTCGCCGTTTTGAAAGGTTTTAAACTCACAATTTGCAAAAGTATTAGCAATAAAGTTAATACACGTTTCTACTGAAAAACGTTTATAAATTTCTTTGGAAATTAATGTCGAAGCAATATCATGAATCGTCAGTAATTCCTTTTTATTTGATGGGATGAGTTTGGTTAACATGTCCATGACATTCACACAGTATCACCCCCTATATGAAATGGGTTTGATGTTTATATTTTCCCAATCTACATCCCCATAATCCTCAAGTTCAGCGTCACAGTTAAGTGCATGTAACAAGGCAAAAAATCCATCTGTCTTACGTGTTTCTTTATCAATTTTTTTGTATTCTTTGTTATCGTTATCCATATAATCAACATAGACATTTCCCACAAACCATCGCATTAAAGGATCATTTCCAAAGACTAATGTGTGATTAATAAAGGCATCATCTATAATCAGTGATAACTTACCATGTGTGATCCGTCCTCTGCGTACAACTTGTACATCAAATCCTGCTTCTTCAAGTTTAGGACCCAAAATACTAGATCGATAATCGTCCATACATATTTTTTTGATGTAATACGTTTCAGACATCTTTTTAAACCAATTGACGACTTTTTCAGGGGAAATGGACTTATCATAAACCATTTCCGCCAAGCCTTTATCTAAAGCTAGTTGTACAATTTCTCTGTTAATATCTTGTACTTCCAGCGCTTTGTAATGGATAAATGTATGTTGTAACCAATAACGCTTACCTTTATATTTCGCCAAGACACCCACGCTACAAAAATCTCTTACATCAGCAAAATCAACGCCACCAATCGTATCTATTCCTTTTAATTGTTGCGGTATAGGCTGATTCGTTGCTAAACGATCTTCATAACTAGCGACTTCAAAACGTGGGTCTTCTATTGGTCGATTCATACGTTTTGTCATAAATTCCATTCTCAATTTTGCATTACGTTGCATACGGTAATATTGTTTTTTTGTTTCCCTCAACAACGTAGCATCATGTTGTAATGATGGATTTGCTTTAACCCACAGTATAGGATCATCGACTTCTTCATCCTCATCTAAGTGACAAATGAACGGAAACAATGTAGAACGTTCAATATCCAATTCACCATTTAAAAGTAGCTTCGATTCTTCTTTTAAATCATCCAACGGACCACCACGAACATAACCGTCAGTCGTAAAATAAAATTCACGGTAATCCTTAACCTTACCAGCACCGGATGTAAAAACATTCATCAATTCGTTCGTTTCATATTGATGTATTTCATCAAACAACACGCAACCTGAACGCTTACCATCTTTCGTATTAGGTGCTGATGTGTTGTATGTCATCTCGCTTTGTGTAGATTCGTTTCTAATTAATGAATCCGTCCAATGAAAAGCATATCCTAAGCGATCTTCATTTTTTTCTAATACTTCTTTTAAATCTTTAAATGGTCGCTTTGCCTGTTTTTCACTTGTTGCTACAATATCAATATCATAGTGAGCAATCCCATGTTGCTTACTTAACATATACAACGCACTCAAACTAAATGAACCTGTCTTTCCTCCACCACGTCCCATATAGACAAAATAGCGATCAAAAACTAACGCATCATCGCTTTTCCAACGTAGTCCAAAAATAAAAACGTTAATAAATTTTTGCCAATCGAAAAATTTATAGGGAAAATAACGTTCAGGAATTTCTATACTTTCATTGACAGATTCGTAATCGATATAGACATCATCCCTTGATAATATTTTTTCAATATAATCTTTCAATTGTAATTGCTCTTTACACACAATCAATTGACCAGATTCGATTAAATTGAAATACGTATCTATATAAGGATGTGTAATCATATATCATCACCTTCTATCACTTTCCGTTTTCCCTCTTTAGCAGGTTTCAGGTTAAGTAATGTTAAAATCTTCAACATTTGCATATTGGTTTTATGCAAATCACTAATTGCAGGATTAGACTTCGGACCATACTTATTTAGCATGCGTGTTCCGCTGTTTTCAATATCTTTTATTAACTGATTTTTCACATCGAAAAAAGACAAGTAATCTTGTACCAAATTGATATAGTGCATACCAGTAGTTCCATTTGTTTTTAATTGATCCATCAAATCTTTTTCAATTCTTTTTCTGATTGTTTCCATTTTAATTTTTGCCAATGTGGAAAACCCCAATTTATTACAATAACCTTTATATAATAAAAATCATTTTTTCTATTTAGTGATTGCCCCTGTGCGTTTCATTCTCCCCCATTGAAATTCAAAAGTTTTGACCCGGGGGGACTAGTTTATTGCCAAAATGGTAAAATTATTTAATAATCTTAGCAATGTAAACAGGAATTCCATCATTAGCAAACTCTTTTAAACGTTTTTCATATTCTGTTTGTGCATCATTTAATGAATCGAACATCTTAATGTAAGGATCAGGATCATAATCCGTATAGACAATATACTTTGTACTCACAGTTACCATCGCTCCTCGTTCACAAATGGTTTGCGCTTATCTATCCTTAAATGCTTATCGTGTATGTCATTGTGGCAAGCAATGCAAACACATTGTAGATTGTCTAAGGTAAGAGCTAAGTCTGGTCTGTCCTTTACTTCTTTAATGTGATGCACGTTCGTTGCCTTGCTGTACTTACCTTTAGACTTACACACTTGACACTCATAGTTATCTCTTAACAATGCTTCAGCTCTTAAGATTCTCCACTCTTTACATTGATAGAACTTAACTAATCGACCATGAGCTATCAGTTGATTGAGCCATCGTAAGAAGTTAGCTGTCATACATAACACACTCTCTATTGATTTGTATTAAAATAGGGTGAGCATGTCATAAAGAATGACAGCCGTGAAAGATAATATACTTAAATTGTAAAAGGATAATCAGATAGTTAACATGGACAAAACTAGGGGAAAGTAAAGTGACACTTTGCGAAGTTTGTTTTATTGTGGAATAATATGGTACTACGAAACAATGTGTAGTAATTACTACACTACTTTTTGCAATAAAGTCAGTCATATCAAGGATTTATAGCTTACTACACCGATTTTTTAATTTTTCTTTTTTTTTTATTAAATAATTTCTCTTTATATTTATATAATATTTATATCTAATGATATAAGAAAAAAAAGTGGTGTAGTAGTGTAGTAGTTGCTGATAAACCCTTACTATGACTGTGTTTAAACCTACTACACCTCTACTACGCTACTACACCGGCAAGGTCTATTTTTACCATTTATTAGGTATGTAAGCGGTTTTTTATCTACTATAAAGTGATCGTTTTTCGGTCACATTGATCTTTTTTTCGGTCACAAAAAAATGGTCAAAAGTGATCGTTTTTATCCACAGTCTCCTTGATGTATCAACATTTCACTTGTGGATAACTTTGGGGTTGACAAAAAATAATTAGCCAATGACTTCCAAGATCAACCAGTTAATTACCAGTACTACGCATTTACAAAGTGCCATGAACAATTGATATAATAATGTTTACCATTAATTACCTTGGAAATTGAAAAAAATAAAGTTGCGTAAAAATACACTAATTAAGAGTAGGTGAAAATTTTGCTCCTTTTTTGACCACTTTCAGACAATTAAAAAAGAGGGTTTCACTAACCCTCTGAAAAAGCAAAATTGATACGTTTGATAATCTCACTATGCTTCTTATAAATGTGGCTTGCACTATAATTTAATTCATAAGCAATGTCTTCTAATGTTTTACCATCAATGTATTTTAGAACAAGTATACGTTGTTCTAATCCCTTGAACCGTCGAACTAGGCTTATCAGTTCCTTACGTTTTATTTCAAGAACCGATAATCTCTTTTTTAGCTGTTCATCGTTTGGATACTGCTTAGATTTTAATTGCAGGTAGCTTATTTGGTCAGTATAGGCTTCATAATCTTTGAGCCACTCATACATGTTATCACCTGCTTTATGTTATTTAATATTTTAATTGATAATAAAAGACATTATGCATAGGTATTACACGTATTGATTTTTCTCAGTTTATGACTTTAAAAATTCTTATTTCGTTATGTTTACGATCTACTATTATACTTTTAATAGGTTCTTTAAGTTGTAAAAACTTATCTCCATTTGCAGTGTTGAAACTAAGGTATTCAACATCTAGTATATCGTCCATTAGTCATCCTCCTTCATTTTTATGAACAATCGTTTGCTTTCACCATTTATCTTTCTTGGCGATGCATTATATCTAAAATTATTTTTAATTTGTTTACTGAAATTATTTTTACTGAATGGTTTATAGCCATTATCAGAACAATATTTGCGGTATACATCATATATTTCACTGACTAATGATCTATCTAAAATGACTTCTTCATTTTTAATGAAGCTAATAACTGAATTGTTTTCTTCGAAGTACTCTTCCAATTCTTTTTGCACCAATTTTGAGTTAGTGAATCCTTTATTATCAATGAGACTTTTTAAACCTCTTAAGGCTAAACATAGTAAATATTCCATGGATTTTTCACTTAATAACTTGTCAGTAATGAACGGATCGAAATCTTTGTCTTTACGACTGAATTTTGCTCTGAACGGAACTATTTGTAATCTCCTTCTTAAGCCATCACTAAAATCATGAATAGTTGGTATATCATTGGCACTGAAAATTAACTTTGCATAATTGTCAAAGTCGAAGGGATCTTTACCTTTACGTTCAACATTGATCGTTTCACCTGTTCCTAATTTTTTAAGAATGGATGATTCTTTTACATGACCGCTAGATATATCATCTCCTATGTTAGCTAGCTTGCCAAATAAAGCACTCGTCTTGAAACGTTGATTAATCTCCTTGATGTCGAGCGAGGATGTATTATGTTGACCAACAAAAGCCTTGAGCATGTCAAGCAATGATGATTTACCATTAGAACCATTACCAGTGAAAATAAATATAGCCCCATACTCATTACGACGGAATAAGACATAACCAAACATTTCCTCTAATATCGATCGTATATCTTTGTCACCTTTAGCAATCTTGCTTAAGGTTTTATCCGTTACCTCATAATAACTATTTTCTACATAGTTAACAGGTATCTTATTACGCAAGATAATGCTTGGGTTGTAATCAACTAATGCCCATGTTGCTAAATCAAATAAGCCATTGTTGACACCTATATAGCGTGTGTCAGAGAATGATTTAACCGGTGCTTTAATTTGCAGGTATCTTAAAACTTCTTGCCGTTGCATGTGCTTTAGTGTCGATATATGTTTAAGCATAACACCTTCGATGTCTCTCACATTGTCTGTATATATACCCTCCCTATAAATATGTAACACATCATTGATATTACATATATGATGTTCATTTATTAAAAATCTAGAAAATTGGTCATGACTGAAATGACCATCTTTAATAAATGATTCTTTAAGAAACGCTTCATCTCTCATGATGGTTTGTAATTCTGATTCCTCGACAGGGTCATTTAAAATATAATTATTAATAATGGATATGGTCGTACGAATATCCGTTTTAGATAACCCTTGACCTTGCATTTTTAAAATGTATGTGTAAAGTGTATTATTACGACCGTCACCCTCACCTAAATCATTTAAGCTAGGGTTTTTTCGTGCATAGGGATAAAGCCAAATAGGCAAAGGATCATGATGACGTGATTTTTTAAGCCATTTTCTAATTTGTCCATCTATTTTTAAAGGATCAGCTGTGTTTTTAGTACCTAATTTATAATCACAATACAGTCCAACGTTGGCATACCATCTTATTTTATTTTTTGTCAATGTGTATCCCTTGAAATAAAAATGCATGCCTTTAGTTGTTTTTAAAATAGAACAATTGATTTCTTTGTCTTTAATAATTTTATATAAAATATCGGCACTCTTACGATCATCCACATCTACCATAATGTAATCATCATCTAAAATACCAACATAAGAATTATTTTTACGGACTGTATTGTAAGTCAATAATTTTTCTCCATCCTTAAATTTAGAAGCGGCATGTTTGCCGCTCCCTTTTAAATACCCTTTATACATTGCGTTTGCCTACTTGTGTCACGCAAGCCATAATGATAATGATCCATAATGTTGTCCAAAAAGGATGAGAAAATACTAACTCCATTGCTATTCACTCCTTGATTTCTGTAATTGACAAAGTTGTTAATTTTAATTTTAATTCAGTTTTCATTTCTGTTTTTAAATCTTTTTTCAATTTTCTTTTTATCTTTCTGTAATATTTTTTAGTTATTTGCAAATGAAAATCATAATCACAATAGACTCTTACTGTTTTTTCATCTTGTTTTAATAGTCCTTGTCCATTTAGATATTGATACTGACATTTGATTCTTTTCATTAGAATATATGTCATTTCAAGTCATCTTCTTTTATAAATGTACCATCAATCATTTTTCCTTTGCGATCTTTAATTTCTTGATATGCCTCGTCTACACAATATGTTAAATTAAAACCTAATTGCATAGCTAAGATGACAAGTGTAACAAAAACATCACCTAGTGCATCGCTTGTTTCCCATTCGTCATTTATAACTATTGCACTTGATAATTCGCCTAATTCTTCAACCACTTTCATCATTTGTTTTTCGGGAGGAGCTTCGTGCAGGTCTCGTGACCTTGCCCATTCTTCTATTTTTTCTTTCAATTCCTCTAAATTCATATAAACACCTCCTTCAAGAATAGATTCTTCCAATTTTTTATTAACAGCAATCGTAGCTCTTTGATAAATGTCATTGTAAAAACGGAGAAATTGTTCAGAAACTATCATGTCCAATCCACCTTTAAAATTAACTTTTCTGTATCAAACACCGATTGTCTCTCGTTAAACTCATGTCCTGTTATGTTATTACTAAAAACGTGATGTAAAGTAATAGTTAATCCTTTGAAATGTTTAGACACTAGTTTTAAAAAATCAGGATGAAGGTAAAAACGTGCGTATTTTTTATAGTCTTCTTGATTCTTCATTAGATCAGTTGTTACTATACTCCAACCTTCTTCTGAAGCTTTTTCAAGTCTAGTTTTTAAGTTGATGACAAATTCATCGACATATCGTTTCAATTCTCGGTCTCTGTTGAATACTAATTTATCCTTTAAATCACTCATGATAATCCCAACTCATCATTCATTTTGTTTAAATCATCTTGAAGTAATTTCATAATTTTTTTCATAGTCTCTTCGGATGTTTTATATATTACAGTATCACCTGTTATTAAACCTCCAAAACTACTTTTTTGTATTGATAGAGATAGGTTTTTACGGTTAATGAACTTATTATTATTTTCATCGTTTACATTACCGATGAATAAACCCAAATTCATACTTTCTTTCAATAATTCTTGTTTTTTTCGTACGTTTTTAGCGTTCATTTAATCATTCCCCCTATTGGATAATCGTCCTGCAATAATACCTAACATACACAACACGCATAACATCACGCCTGATGAATCATGACCAATGAAGAAGTAAAGAGCACCTATTATTTCAACGATAACAATTGACATGTTAATTATTTACTACTCCTTATTTTAGATGTTACCGGCGGTTTAGGTGGATCAGAAATAGCCGATGGTGTTTTTCGTGTTCGCTTAGGTTTAACAATTGGTTCTATTATCAGTTTAAATCCATCTAATTTGAGCTTATATTCCGTTACTTCTTTAGTTTTGACATTGAATGAAAAAACACATTGCACTTCATAGTTTTTTTCAAGTTGTTTAATGAAAGATAAAACAGCTTCTTTATTAGTCGATGTTTGATATAATTCTCTTTCTTCATTAAACGTTCTATTTTCTATTTTGTCGTATCTAACAATGAAAATATCATTAATCATTCATTTATCACCTCAACGTTAGTGTTTTTGAGTGTCTACGTTAAATTTTCCATTTACTTACCCACCTGCATAATTTGATAGTTTAATCTATAAAAACCCAATTTTATTATCACTTGTTTCTTCGTTTGTTGAGTTACTGCTATTAAGTTCTTTTAAAACATCATCATACGTATCGTTTACTTTGATTTTCTCTCCATTTTTAAGGGTTATAGTAACACTTGATCCCTTAAGATAACTTTTTATTTCATTAACTTCTTCAATGGCTTCTTTTCGTAAAAATCTGCGTTTTTCTTTTGGGTAAAATGCTTCTGAAACACTAATCCAATCACTCATCTATCAATCTCCTCTTACTTAGTCTGCACATCTACATCAGGGACAACTGACTTAGGTCTAAATAAGACTTTATAGTGATACTTGTCTGCGTATTGAGCATCGGTTTGCTCAACAAAATAACTCACATTGTCACTTAGTCCAAGGTAATGTTTTTTGTATTTATCTTTACCGACCTCACAGGTCACTGTGATTTTTTTAGGGTCGTCCACGTTTATGGCGCACAATCCCTCAATCGTTAGCAAATAATTATCAGTTATACCATTGAAAAAGACTACCTTTCTTTGTACGCTAAACGAATCTGCCTGTTTTGATAGATTGTGAGAGACAGTATCAGCATCAGTACATCCTGCGATAACTAAAATCGTCATAATGCCTAGTATTCCTGCTAAAATTTTCTTTTTCATTGTTTATCGACCTCCATATTTTGAGAATCAAAAATCATCCCTAACAGTAGTTTTCTAAGGCGTTTGCGTGAAACAGGAAAGTCTATTTTTTGTGTTATAGTCAAACATGAAAGTTTTTTAGGTTTTGTACCTATAACTTGAATGCTCTCATTCTCTTTCCAAAACTTTAAAAACTTCTCTAGAGATTCTATTTCTGCTTCTAATTCTTCTGCTTTAGACATCCTCAACCTCCACTCCTAATACCTTTTTTAAATCCTTGGCACGTTGTTGTGCTTGAGCAGTCGAGGTTGATAAATTAGCCATGTCTGCAAGATTTTTTAGACTGTCACGTTCATATTCAAAATAAAGTATTAATTCTATAATCATATCTTTTTTAAGACCGTTACCAAAGACACTTCTAAGTGCCATTAAGTGCTCGATAACATTAAAATAATTCAATCCTTTACCCCTTATCGCCTGTATAGCGCTCTCCTTAGCAAGCTCTACCGCTTGAGTGATGATCTCCTCGATGGAGTTGTTGGGGTCGATAACAGGCGTTGAGCTAGACTCTTCGACGAGTTTAAAGTAGCTCCAAACGAAGAAACCTTTCTCTTCATCTGTAGAAAACCAGTCTAAATTCCCGTTATCATCATTTATCCATACTCTATTAATACGGCTGTTTTTCTTTACCACATACGTTTTTCCGACAGTAAGGTTACTGTACTCATTCACACACTCCAGTCGCTTACCAACTAAGTCCTCAGCACTCATGTTTAGATACTCTTTTTCCACTGTTTCAACCTCCTCGCTTAATAGATCAAAAAAATTCATATGTGGTATTCTGCTCAACATTCATCTGTCGTAACAACTCACAACAACGGTGCCTTCTTTCCTTATATAGACATCGTCAATACAATAATTTAGTTCATTTACTGTTATGATACTTCCCACACCTAACGTTTTATTTTTATTAAAAAACTTTTCCATTGGGAACGTTCCCATGTACGTATTGTTGTGAAATACATCAACATTCATCTTATAATCAACCCCAATTTCTTTTTGTCTTTGGACGTTAAGGTTTCCAAGTTAACCGCTTCGTGATGTAACTGATACGCCCTATCTTTAAATACTTTTTCTACAAATAGAATGGAAGTGTCTTGTAATGGTTTCATTTGTATATCTTCGTAATAGTCAATAAACTCATGATATACAGGCAGATTACCATGTAACTCTTTTAAATACTGCAACCGCCAAATTAAATCGTTTATCTTCATTGGTTTGTCATTTGTCATTCGTCATAAACCCTCTCGTATCCAGCGTCGATATAATTACTAAGCCAATTTTCAAACATTTCTTGCACCTCATCATCAGTCGTATCAAAAGGAACTTCTATCACTTCTTCTAAATCATGCATTTCACTCCCACGTCCAAGAGTAAATTTATATTTTTTGGTTGTTGGCATTTAACTATCCTCCTAAATCATGTCATAAATAACAAACGCTCCAAAAAACAGTAAAACCAACACAAGCACTATCCAAAGCAAGCTTATAATCGCTAAAAATACCGCCGTGCTTAATCCCCAAAACAAACCGTAACCTTTTAATTTGCCCCAATCCCCTAATAGCTCTTTACCAAGGGGCAATGAAGCTAAAATAATCAAAGCTAGTAAGACAACCATTAACACATGTCCCACCATCTACAACACCAGCCCTTTTGTGATGGGCTTGGAGGTGTCTACGTTGTCTAAATCCTTATCTAACTTATCCATTTGACCTATCGTGCGCACGCCATCACTATCTGTATAAATCTTAAATATTTCTGGCATAAATAGTTTGTAATCTATGATATTGCCTAATCCCTCAATACAATACACAGGTAAATTCCCATGCTCCTCTAGTTGCTCCTTTAAATGGTGGATTAGATGACTTAGGGTTACTTTATTCAAGAGTAATCACCACTTTCCTATTGATACAAATAAATCTATTCTGGGACATTTTAAGGCTTTGGAAATGGCTGTAGCAGTGTAATGACTAACATTAATCTCACCTCGTACTACCTTGCCAGTTGTAATTCTATTTATCATTGCCATGTTTGACAACTCGACTATAGTTTGCACATCATAAAGCTTCATGCGTGCTTTAATTGCCTCTGTTTTTGGTTTGTAACGTACTTTCATCGTCTATCCACCAATCTTTAGTTTGTAATATTCTCAAGGCTTTACGTAACATAGACTTGCTAAAATGCCCAAAATGGCAATCTTTGAAAGAAATACCTAACTTATGTGACAATTTGTGATAAAGCTCCGTCCTGCTGATCTCATTAGATTTCCAAATAGGATCAAAGAGTATATGACACCACGACCTTAATTCTCGCATTTCTTTGTTGCTTGTCAGAACGACTTCATTCCAACAATGAGAACATGTCTTAGGTGGTTTCATTCAAATCCCTTCATTCGTTCAGCTTGTTCATATTTGTTACCAATGACGGTTACACCTTCCTCTAAAAGATAGGCTAAATCCGGTAGTGAACCCGTTGTGTCATCCACACGAAACATAGCTGATTCCTCATCGTAATAAACAACTCCAACGTCACTAAATGGAGTTTCAACTAGATCACCGTCCCAAATCTCTTTTCCTTTTAAATCTTTCGCACCGGTGAATAACCCCATGGAACGTAAAGAACATTTATAAAATCCCTGAATAGATAACAACATTGCTATATCTTCTGAAATACCTTTTAGTTTTTTGTATTCATCCGTATAATCTTCTTTATACCACCCAAAACCATAGCGCCATATTTTATCTTCTACATCAAAACCTTTAAATTTAGGTTCTTGCATTATTTTTTCACTCCCCCTTCATAAAGTCATCGATGCGTTTTTTAGCTAGATTAATATACCATTGTCGATCTAATTTATTGGGAATGGTTTTACTCGTCACATCGTCATTATCTATAAAGCACCTTTCCGGCACGTAGGATATTTTTTCACGGTTTCCATTCTTTAGTTTCCACAAGGCTTTATCTTGTTTGTCATTGCTTGCGAACACTCTAAATACTCGTTCATTCAAGGCTTTATTTCCGTAAACAACACCTTCATATTTTCCGCTTATTTTGGTTATTTTTTGAAAGTCAATGAGATCATCTGAACCATTGATAGTCTTTTCTACTTCTATATTTTTGGTTAAATAATCAACAATCGCTGTATTGACGATAGGTAAATCATTATCTAAAGGCTTTAGTTTTTTAACATAAGCGCCTTTTGATTTATAACTACCATCCTCTTTGACCAAAATGTAATTGTTAACGTCTTTTTGAATGACCTTGACAAATTCATCGAAATCTAATTCCATCCCAGTACGTTGTTCCCACTCGTAACAGACATCATCTATCGTTTCATAATCTTCTTCTTTATAAAGTTTTACTAGTACTCCATCAGTGTTGGATTGAATAATCTCACAATGTGGTTCGAGCTTCTCTATCAAGTCTAGGAGTAAAGTCATTCCGCCTATGCAAACGTTGTTAGATTGTAAAGGGTCATATAACCCATTATGTTTGTCTTTCATCGCTCCATACGTACCATTAAGAACGATTTTCAAAGGATATTCTCGCTCATCTTTTGTTTTTTTATAGTTAAGTCTTCTATCTCTTATTTGCTTGTATTTTTGAGGTTGTGAGACGTTGCGAGATAAATAATCATACTCAATCATTAATGCAGGATAATAGCTAGCAACATCCACATTGATAAATAACCCTTGTCCACTGTACTTAGGTCGTGCACCGTGGACACCGCCCCAAGCAAAGATATGCGGGACACCTGCAATGTCCGTTTTTAAATTGGCTTTATAGTCCTTGTACTCACTATTTTTATAAAAATCTAAAACGTGGGTGTACTTTTCTATTTTTAAAGTAGGAGGGAAACTAAACGCAAACTCATCCGATCTAGGTTTCCTTGGTTGATTGGCTCCTAATATAAGAGCGCCTAACTGTGCTTTCGTTTTGGACACATAACGCAAAGGTAGATCAAACATTTTTATAAGGTCCATGTGCGCTTTAAACTCTTTGATTTCGACCTTGAATATAAACATCGTTTCTTCGACATCGTGACGACAATAATTGATAACATCTTTTATTTCTCTCTTAGTCAAGGGTCTATTAATATCAAACGGAACACTAGATTCTTTAATGTTGTGACCTTGAAACCCTTCTAATTGTTTGAGTGATCGAAACTTATTGGTCATTACATCATAGTTGTTTAAAGTTATTTTTTGAAAACCACTGAAAAATTTCCAACCGGGGTGATTACTAAAAATAATAAAATCATTGATTTCTTGTGGTCTAAACTCACATAGGATTGCTTTTAAAATATATTGATCATAGTGTCGTGAGTTATAACCCACCCAAATATCTGATTTATGTCGATTATAGAAGGCAATCAAGGCTTCCTCATCGTCTACAAATACAGTTTCTTTACGTGTATCGGTATCAATGCAAACGACCAACCAATTATATTTAAAGACTTCAAAGTCATAAAAAATCATGACTGACCTCCAAAAATAAATAGGGGGAAACAATCCCCCTATATTTAATTAAGCCAATACTTCTTCCACTTCAATGGTTTCAAAGCCTTTATCATTGGTTGTTTTTACAATGACATGCGCCCATTCTCCATCTTGGATTTCCTCGAAGATGTCCATGACCAATTCATTGTAATCTTTAAAACCGTTGAATTTTACATCCTCTTCATCAGCATCCCATAGCCCACATAGGAATTCATTGTTTTGGTGGATTTGGAATGCGAAGAATCTTTCATTTTGAGGTTGCATAACCTTGTTATAAAAGATGTAACTGCCTTTATACTTACCCTCAAGGATAACCAATTGAGCAGATAACATTGGATCGCCAGCTTTAGATTCTTTTAGTTCAAGCTTTTTTACAGTTACCTCGTAGGTGCCATCCGGAACATCTTCCCCATCAGGCAATCCATTTTCCTTCGCTTCATCAATCTCTTCTTGAATAGCATCTAGCTCTAAATCTTTATCAAAATCATCCCAGTTTACAGCCATTAACCATCAACCCCCATAATGTCTTTAGGTGTGTTATAAGTAAATGTCAAGTCAACTAAAAAATATTGACCATACTTATTGTGTTTTTCAGTTATTTTCCAAGATATTAAATGTATGTCTTCTTTTGCTTCTGTTACAATCGCTTCTGCTTCCAGTTTTGTATCTGCATAGTGCTGTTCCTTTTGGTTTAAATCACGTTTAGACATAGCTCATCACCTCCTTCAGTTGCTTGAACGTCTCCTACGTTGTCTTTTCGGTTTTTCTTCAGGAACCTCTTCTTCATCGTCAGGAGCATTTGCTTCTTCAATAGCTTTTATTAGATTTCGTTTCCCTTTGACTTCATCTGTGTCAACACCATAGTCTTCAGCTAGCGATTTTAATTCTTTCAATGTCATTCCAGAAAGGTCTTCATTAGATTGTTCTTTGTCTTCATCTGATGATTCTTCACCTGGTGGTGTTTCGTCATCTGCTAGCTCTTCGGGTTCTTTAGTGCGTTTTCTGCGTTGGCGCTTTGGTTTTTCTTCAGGAACCTCTTCTTGTTCAGCTAGTCCCCCTTCATACTCTTCTTTGGTGATTTCGTTAGAACCATCAAAATCAGATGGAATCTCATCGCCCTTTTTAAACTTCACATAGCTATCGCTTTCTGGATGATAGTAATAGGTTGTTCTTTCAAATACGCTATCTTCCAATTCATTTGGACGTTTCTTTCTTGATTTTTTCGGTTTTTCTTCGGATGATTTTGACACTCGTCCATCTTGAGCTTCTTTGATTTCCTCAATAAATTCCGAATAGTTAAGAGGAATAATGTCCTCTTTGAAATCAAACCGACCGCCACCAAAGACACTTCTCTTTTTACCTAATTGTAGGAATCTGTTATCCTTGCTATCTATATATACCCTCATGGTCAAGTCCACAGTACCAGTTAAAAAGTTAGCCACTCTATCATTAATATTTGGTTTAAAGGTTGTACGTGTCACACCACCAGTCAAGGTTACTTCTCTAGCCTCTTCTTTGCTAATGTAGACAATTTGATAGCCTAGTGCTTTGAGACGCTTCATTGCATTTTGAAATTCGGTTGTGACCTTGGACCATCCTTTACCATATCCACCGTCGGATTCATGTTCCCAATTATTTTTATCAAAGACATAGTAACGGCACTGTTCGTAAATGTCTTCCACTAAATCTAATGCTACAGTTTCATAATCATACTTGTGTGCATTCGCTTCGAGTTCATCGATGGTGTCAATAAAAAGTTGCCATGCTAGTGTACGTCTCGTTCGTCTGCCTTCGGTAATAACCTCGTCCTTGAGTGATAACACAGGGGCGGTTGTGTTATCCGTATTACCATCCGTGTTTAAAAACAGCACGTTGGACATTTGATCCACAAAGGTAGACTTACCAACGTAGGAATCTCCATAAATCCAAAAATCAGGTTTCGTATCAATTTTCTTTTCTCGTCGTTCATTTTTTGGTAATAACATGATAATTTCTCCTTTGTCATTTTCTAATGCCTCTAAATAATTTGGGCGGAATTTCGGCATACATGAAAAACAATTGTCATGTGGACTTCGCTCGCTGAAATCTTTTCTCGTTGCGATTTTTTTAACCAATGTATTAAAACGTGCAACTTTGATAGGATCAAAGTCTAAGCCAAGCAACGTTAATTTACTCCCCAAAACCTCATTACGTATCCTCGTCCTAAACTGATGTAAATCCTCATGACTAAAGGATTTAGAAGTAAACTTAGGAATAAATAGATAGTAAAGATGTGTGACATTGAATCCATCTTGATTCAAATGTTTTTTATAAAGATGTAATTGTTCACTCTTTTTATAGCTGTCTTGATGGTTGGTATATTTAAAGTCAACAATTGCACATGTGCCATCCGATTTTTTTGCAATCAAGTCCACATAACCAACGAAGGTATCGTTATCTATCTTGTATTCGTGGATAAACTCACAATCCTTGAACAATCCATTCAAATAGTCTTTCACCATCGGAATGAGAATTTCTAACTTTATCGCTTCATTCACAATGTCATCGGTCACGACAGGGAACGCATTGTAAAACTCTGCTAACCCTTCTTCGATCGTTGTTTCAATGCCTTTGTGCAAGGCATGTCCATTAATCAAAGGACTGTTTGCATCGTATTTAAGTATCTCGGTCAATCGTTTGTTGTACTTAAGGTCATAGTGATAAGGACACATGTCAAACATTGAGACACGACTGTAACTATACTGTGTCATTGAGTGCCTCCAACACCTTATCGTTGGAAGCGTGTATCTGTTTAAGATACGTATCTAAGTCTTCAATTGACTGCCTATCGACCAACCATTCATAATGTGAAATCAAACCCAATGCTTCATAAATCGTGGAAGCATACCCTTTGAATCGCCACCTAGCAGGTATCTCTGTATTAATTGTTGGGTGTGCTTTTTCGTAGCGCTCGATGATAACACTGATATGATCCTTTTCCACAATTCTCACATGACCAAGGTCAATTAATACTTTTTTTTCACTCATAGAATCACTCCGATTTTTTAACAAAAAACATAAGATATGGTACATCCGTTAGATAAACTACTTCGCCTACAAGTTTGAAAATTCTTTGCTCTTTATCATCTTTTGCTAACAACCAAAGCTTGTTCGCTTGATTGTTGATTAAATATCCCATAGCCTCTGATGGACTTATTTCTTTATAACCCTCTATCTTTTCACCCATCGAACCACTTCTCTTTCCACGTTTTGAAATCTTTTGGACGTAAGATGTAGGCTTCTCCACCCGATTCTTCTATTTTCATAATGTTGTAGAGTTGTAACTCACTAACTACACCGTCATCCGTTTTTAATTCGATGCCGTGAAACACTCCATCAATGCAGGCAAGTATATCGGGTACGCCTTTACGTGTGTAAGGACTACCAGCCCAATACTTGACGTACCACACACCTTTTTTCTTAAGGTGCGCAATCACTTTGGTTTGAAACTGTGATTCCTTCATATGTTGTTGACCATATCAATGGCTTCTTGCAATGCATTTTTTATACTTAGTTTTACTTGTTGATAATCTTTAGCAATGACATATCTACCAGTACTCAATCGTATAAAACAAATATTTTCATATTCTTCTGCTGATACTATGCTGTCTAGTTTGATAAGTGCATTTTCACCCCTGTTATTTTCCACTTCAATAAATCCCATATCATTTCACCTTCAAATACAGAAAGGCTTTACGCTTCGTTATTTTTGGATAATCTTCTATTAATCCTTGATATGTCTCAGGTTCTTCTTCTTTGAGTTCTTTGAGATCAACGCTGATCGTTTCCGAGGCTTTAGTGATGGTGGCTTTGATGTAATCATTATCAATCGACTTAATATCATGCTCTTTCATGGCTTGCTCAAGGTCTTTTTTAGCAGTGTCTAATCGTGACTTTAATTCTTTCTCTTGTTTATCCAGCAGTGATAAATTAATCATTTGTGACATATATTTTGTTTCGAATGGAATGATTTCATCGCTCATTTGTATCACCTGCATCCTTAAAGGTTTGTCCTAATTCTTCGATATTCTTTTTTATATTGATTGATATGATATTTAACATACGTTTAATGTTTTCATAGTCTCTTTCCATACTCATTCTTCACACCCTTCACATGTTCGTGGGTACCCGGTTTCTTCTCCATCTATCTATTCTTTTTGAAAAGGCTGTCCGTAAAGTCTTTTTTTTGCTCTAAAGATTGTTGTATATCACGTTCGATTGTGCCTTTTGTGATAAGATGGTAATAAAAGCAGGGACGATCTTGACCAATGCGGTGTATCCTTTTTTTACTTTGCTCAAACAAATCACTCCGTACCGTTGGAGTAAAGTAAATAATTTTATTTGCTTTTTGCAAATTAACACCCATCGCCCCTGCTTGATACTGCACTAACGTCATACTGTTGTTGTACGTATCATAGTTAGACAAATCTTTTGTATCCCCATTGATGATTGATAATGGACGATCACTGACCTGTTTTAATAGCTCAAACTCTATCTTAAAATTGTAAAAAATAATCAATCGATCTTGAGTGCTATTGAGTATATCTTTTAAGGCACTAACTTTATTTGTATTGTAAACTCCTGCTAATTGGCGCAAATATAATAGTTTTTTTGTCACCAAGTCACCGACCAACAAGTTTCCATCTATTTCTATGATTTCGCTTTTTTTAAATCCCCTATATTCCTTGGTATTTTCCACGGAAATAACTTGATCTGTTACCTGTGGTAAATCAAAGACTTCTTCAGTTTTTAAAAAAATAGCCCCATAGTTTTTTAACTTACTTTTGAGCCGATCTATATTTTTATACCCCTTTATCTCGTAACGCATAAATTTTTTGTTAAATTTACCATCCGTGAATTGCTTTAGAAAGGTTGTTTTTTTAATACCCCAACCGAGCAATCTCATTTGTGACCATATCTCTTCATACTTTCCTGCAATCGGCGTGCCTGATAGTAAGATGACATGGTTAGGTTTTAAACTTAAAATAAATTGACTTTGATTTGACCTATCATTTTTAATCATCGATGATTCATCTAGTATCAACGTATAATCTTTCAACTTATTTAAAACAGGTCTTCGCCACGCTCGTTCATAATTGATAATGAGAATGGTATTGTCTGATAGCTTACTTATGGATTGATTGTCATAAATCACAACATGATACTCGGGGTAGTATGCCTTAAAGT
>Ga0154006_1000072_pt1 | contig 36853 bp, 35 predicted proteins | sample TSFL090MetaG_FD_104747 | JGI IMG/M metagenome (GOLD analysis project Ga0154006, IMG submission 104747) | Attine ant fungus gardens microbial communities from Florida, USA - TSFL090 MetaG | ecosystem: Host-associated > Fungi > Mycelium > Unclassified | place: USA: Florida, Wakulla State Forest...
CCAAAAGATTGTTGGTTATGCAATTGAAAATGTATCAGGATTGCTAGGCGTAGATGGCGGCTTTGTAGCTAATATTAAGAATAAAATCGTTAATAGTGATAATCCAACTGATGGAATTAATGTGGAGGTTGGTAAAGAGCAAGTAGCTGTTGATTTGAATATTGTGATGGAGTTTGGCCATAACGCACATGATGTCTATAAGGAACTCAGTACGGTTGTAGCAAAACAGATAAAAGAAGCAACAAGTCTTACTCTAGTGGAGCTGAATGTTGAGGTGATCGATATTCAGACAAAATCAGAATTCGAAAAATCACAAGTAACCGTACAGGATCGTGTAACTGATGCTGGAAAATCAGTTCAAGATAAAGCCACGGCAGGAATTGATAAGGTGAAATCTGTTACCGATTCAGATGATGCTCGAGTACAATAACTACACCTGTTATCTTAATAGGGAAGAAGGTCATTGATTAATGGTTAACACTATATTAAAAGTCGCTGCTGTAACATCACTTGTATTGGGTGGTATTGTTGTTGCAGCCACAGTTTTTACGGCAAAAGAAATTGATAATGCTGGAGACAACTTAGGTAAAAAAATACACAATTAATCATATATAAAGGCTTCACCTTAATTAAGGGTGAATGAACTGAACCCCATGAGTTGGAGTAAATCTAACTCATGGGGTTTTCGTATGTTTTCAAAAGAAATGCAAATAGAAGCGGTTTGTCTGTATCTCAAAGGTGTACCGACCGTTGAAATACGCAAGAAATTCGGAATTAAGGGATCAGCAACGCTTGGCATCTGGGTAAAATCCATAAAGCGTGACGGAATATACGGAATTAAAGATTCCATAGAAAACAGACAAGTTATCCGTATTCCTTTAAAATCGAGGTAATTAATTGGCGACTTACCCATCACGCGTCTTATCCCGTGGCAGCGCCCCAAATATTTTCGTCCTGTGACTTACACCCTATTCTACAATTCACTTATCAAGGCATTTAGGAACTTAGACGCTGATTTAAATCCCTTTTCTTTTGCAACGGCATCTAATCGCCTACGAACACTCGGTTGCAAAGTAAACGTGTAATGTTTAGTAGTCTCATTTTCATCTTCATTATTCACTGGCACTTTCAAAACAGATTCATTATCCAAACTATCGTTTGCCTGCTTTTCAGATTCAACGCCCTTACGTACTGCCTGCGTTAGTTGTTCATTCTTCGGATTAAATGCCATTATAAATTCTCCTTACCAGTTATGATTACGCCTATAATACGCAATGTATAAATAGCACGTATACATTATACGTATATGTATAAACAGTATGTATACATACTGTTTATACACTATAAGTTTTTAGTAATATTAGCGAACACGTTATCCATTTCCTCGAAAAACTCACGATTTCTAAGGAAAGTGCTATTGTCTTGCTTCATAGTTGATAACGATTCTTTATCAAGAGTCGTTCGGTTAAACAGTTCTTTTGACGGAACAATTCCAATTACAGATTCTTCATCTTTAATTGAATCCAGTAACTCATGTGAAGATTTAGTATTGTGTTTAATCATGTTAGCAACAAAATAAAGTTGCGCTGTCACAAATGATTTGCGTGATTGAAAATCAATTGCTTCTTCACGTAATTCTTTTAATCGTTCTTCCAAATTAAATTTGGCATTATATCCGTGTTCACTTGGAATAATTGGACTAATAATCGCATGACTGATAATCGCTGCATTTCTAGTAGCAATTGAAAAATCAGGGTGTGTATCAAGGATAATATAATCAAATCGTCCTAAATTTAAATAATCAAAATTATCACTTAACCACATGTAAAGCATCATATTCTTATTGGTTTTATTTTCGATTTCTCGTTCCACATCATCTAGATGCAAGTCACCAGCAATAAGACTAATATTATCACTAACATCATGAATATCTACCCGTCCTTGACCAGAAAATATATTTGCAACTGTATTTTCAGTGGCATAAATATTGTACGTTTGGCTCAAATTGCTTTGGTGGTCTAAGTCCATAAATAGGACTTTATTTCCATGTTCGGCCAGCCACTCCCCATAATTGAAAGCCAGTGTAGTCTTACCTACTCCACCTTTGATCGCTGAAAACGTAAGTATCTTCATGTCTCACACCCCTTTTCAATGTCCTTATGCTTATAATAACACATTATAAACAGTACGTATACGTACTGTTTATACATACATTAATACGTACTGTTTATATGTATGACCGATTCATTAAATAAACAGCGGCTAACGCAGCACTCAACTACAAGGATCAATTCAACGCTATCCACCGCAAGCTGTACAAGTTCGTAGAAGTGAAAGCCATGTTAATTTGTCCACGCTTGATATGTACACCGGCTAACTAGTAGCCTTCGGCAGACACAGGGGCAACCCCCTGGACCCCGTTCATGCTGACGCCTTGTAAATACCCAATTATTAAACACCATGTTGAACAATATCTCAATCAGTCATTGCGGATAGCCTGCAAGGCTCTCTCTCGACACTCCACCAACTATCCCCTTATTGGGGCTAATTGGTGTGTTTCGTTGAGTGCATCTCGCAACGACTGATATTCCTATCACAGGAGATTATGCTCAAGCTACCCCTCACAACCTTTGGTTATGTTTTGACGCTGTTTTATATCTACTTGTGTCTATTTATATGGCTGACACCAAAAAACGCCTCTGAGAGCTTCTCAGGTCGTTTTTTGACATATGGTAACTGTTTAACCCATGACATAACGCTAGGACTACTGACTTCGAACGATTACTCGTTCAGCTTTTCCGCATGCTATATTTCTTCATCACGCCGCAACCCGCGATCGGACACCTAACCGCTACCCATTGTGTTGGACGGTTAACTATCTCTTCTCCACGTCTCTATTTTTGCTGTATGTGGAGCATACAGCATGGATATTCACATGCCGTCCTACTTTCCATATAGCCTGCTTTGAAACGCCCAATTCATCAGGAAGTTCTCGAATTGTTTTTAAATTGTCATTCATAATCTATATCCTGCCTTTTAACGATTGGTAGATACTGTTCAATCGATTTTTTAAGATACTTAGCAATATTCTTTTTCGAATAGTCATCTTGTTTATCTCGGATATATGCTAAATGCTCTTTGACACCATTTAATCCACGTAACTCTTTTAATTCGTCATAAAGTGGATAAACCTTTTTCTGTAGACCTGACAAAGTAGCCGTATCCGTCAAATCAATGTATGACAACAAGAAATGTTCCATCAACAACTTTGTATAGGGGCTTTTCATGGCTTGATACACCAATTTTTCTTCACTTTCTTCTTGACTGATCTTATCGTCAATATAGGCGGGGTCATCTAATTTATAACTACCGTCATCTGCCACTTGTTTTTTTGTAATATGAAAGACAATGCTATCGATACTACGTCCTTTTTTAATTTTTTCGTATGTTACGTTGAGGGTTGTATGATTTGTGATTTCGGAAAGCGGTTCCTTTAGTACCCATTTTTCAAAATTATAAAATCGTTTATATTCATCAACTGTATCAGTTATTTGACGTAAATCCTGCATACTTATGGTGGGATTACGGTAACTTTCAACTTGTTTCTCTCTTCGACCACCTTTAACGCTGTAGTGATCATATTGGTTGTAATTCATTGATAACCAGCGATACAAAATAATTGCATACTTACTATTCAATTCTGCAATATCTGACAACGCATGTTGCGTAAAATTGGTTTTGAGATTGATTAAGTAAGGCATGATTTCACGATGAAATTCAATTTTTACTTCGTCATTATAATCTGTCCATTCCACATAAGGGATTGGCACAATACTAACAAACTTAAAACCTTTATCGTGTTCTTTCTTAATCTGAAAAAAAGCTTGTTTCTGCATTTTTTCAATGGCTTCTTTAAAGCGAGAATGTTTATTGCTATCATCCACATTAAAAAAAGCAAACATCTCTCGCTTTGATAAATAAACTGTATGATCTTCTGGGGGATTTTCCGTATCTATTAGAGAAACGGCTAATTCAAACATTTTCAATGGGGTTTTATCCATTTTCGCAATGCTGGTAATTAAAGAATTATGTTCCACTACTTTTCTTTTTGATAATTCATTCAAGGTTTGTACCTGCCTTGTTTTTAATTCTGGTATAATAGCCATATAAAGACGCTCCTTTGCGTGTTTGGTTTAAGCATGAAGAATGTCTGACCAAAGATAATTTCTTCATGCTTTTATTATAGCAAATAAGACTAGTTTTTTAATTTTTTCTAGTCTTATGCATAGTATTTTCTAGTCTTATGCATAGTATTTTCTAGTCTTATGCATAGTATTTTCTAGTCTTATTATTCTCTAAACCCTTGATAACGCTGACTATATCACCTCGCAAAAGAACAAAAGATTAAAATATACAAGATAAACTTATAATAGGCTGCGCCTTTTTATTAATTCAATAAAATTAAAAAAAACACCGCCGTACATAAATTTTGTACGTGGTGTTCTTTTTTTGCTGAATCATTTCGAATACCAGCTGCCTAGTTATCTAATATGATTACCATTTATTAAGCTGATAGAGACGTTTTCATCTATTCGATGACTATTTGTACGTATTGCGTTTAAAAACGCTTAGACGGGCAAATAAGCCGGTTTAACATTAGAGACTTGGTACTTTAAAAAGATCACGCGTTAATTCAATGCTCCGATTGATTAATTCTTTAACCTACTCAGGAGTCAATAGATTGGTTTTTTGATCAACAGTCACCACAGTTTTGGGCTTGCGATAACGTTTTTGCATGCGCGATTTAATCCCTAATTTACGCATCAATTTGAGTGTCATGTACTCAGATACTTTCGTCCCGTCGTATTGTTGCCTATAAGCAGCAATACGACGATAAACATAAAATCGAAGGGATCTCAAAACGTCTAAAATATTAGGCTTTAGGGATTCTCTACGCTTTGCTTGTAGACTGGGCTACCAATGGCGCCAGTTGTAATAGATAATAGGTTTGATTTTCGGTGCATTTAAAATACGCACAAGTGCGTAGCCTTGTGCTAAAAATGGGTTAACAAGCGATAATCCCACATTACGTACTATTCTCTAGCTAGTAAGATGGTCGCTCGCTCACTTTAAAATTTCAATTCCTTCCTCCAAAATAGCGAGACGCTTTTCTAATTGCTAAACATCCTTTAACGTCTTTGACTGACCCATGAATCATGACTGGGGTAGCTTGCTTGACCCAAAGAGTGATAAATTCTTGTGAATAGCTAATTGACATAAAAATACTTCTATACTTTCATTTTACGACTGAATAAAAATACTCCATTTTTTAGTATAAGAGCATTAAAAATTTTGAAAATATCCTGTGTTAATTTGTGTAAGCATTAGTAAACTATATTATTTAGTAAGTGATATAATTAGAGTATTTTAAAAGAAAAATGAAAAAGATGATCCAGAATCTAATGATAAAGAAAATATTTTTGATCATAATGATCAGACTGCAGATTGTAAGAAGGCAGTCTAGAATCATGGGATTTTAGATTACTACGCGAGCCCCAAATTGATTTTACAGTGTTTGGGCTTTTTTTTATCGAATATTTTTTGAAATTAGAAACTTTTGAGGAATTTGATGAAAAACAGTATAGGAAATTAAAGAAAGGAAAAAGAAAAATGACGAGTAAAAAGTACAATTTAAAATTTTTGAATTATTCTGTTTATGTAATATCTTTGGGAGGCTTTTTATTTGGTTACGACACAGGAGTAATAAATGGAGCGCTAGCTTTTATGAGCCGTCCAGATCAACTTAATCTTAACCCTTCCTTACAAGGTGTAGTATCGAGTTCCCTTGTAATCGGTGCTTGTATTGGAGCATTAGGATGTGGGAAGGTAGCCGATCAAGTAGGTAGGAAAAAAACGCTACGCCTGATTGCAATTGTTTTTACCATATCAACCTTTCTTTGTGCATTAGCTATTAATTTCTGGTTCATGGCTATTTTTAGATTTATTTTAGGGATTGCCGTGGGAGCGGCATCGAGTCTTTCACCAATGTATTTAGCTGAGATATCGCCAGATAGTTTACGCAGTGCGAATGTTAATAAGAATGCTATTTTTATTGTTCTTGGTCAACTCAGTGCCTTTGTTGTCAATGCTATTTTAGGAAACATCTGGGGTAACTGGGGTCCTATATGGCGTATTATGGTCTTATCTGCGGCAATTCCATCGGTGATTTTATGGATTGATTCATTTCGAATCAGTGGAAGTCCGCAGTGGCTTTTGTTCAAAAGACGAGTTAATAAAGCTAGACAATTATTTCGTCGGTTAGGGTTCAGCAATACTAAACAGCTCGTAATAAGTGGCACTGAAACGATTGATGAATCTGATGACCAAGAGTTTAGCTGGTCGGTTGCCTTGAAAAATAAAAATTTAGTTTATTTATTAATTACCGGAATAGTTATTGCGTTGATTCAACAAATTTCTGGTGTTAATACCGTCATGTATTATGGCACGATTTTACTTGAAAATGTGGGAATGGGGGCCGGAGGCTCACTCTACGCAAATATCTTAATAGGTGTGGTGTCAGTTATTGCTAGTATCTTTGGTACGCGTACGATTGAAAAAGCTAATCATCATAAAATGCTAGTTATTGGTTTGATCGGCAATGTCGTTTTCTTAGCACTATTAGGTTTGATTATGAAAACAACGATGTTTTCGCAGACCATAACAAATGTATTGGTACTGATTGCTTTGACTTTATTCTTGGCCAATCATCAAGGTATTGTTAGCCCGGTTACATGGTTATTATTAGCAGAAATGTTCCCCGGAAAAGTTAAAGCACAATTTATGTCTGTCGCAACAGCGACAACGTGGATTACTAACTTTATTATTAGTTTAATTTATCCGCAGCTTATTGCATTGTTCGGAACAGCTATTGTTTTCTTCGTCTTTGCACTATCCAACGGTTTTAGTATCTTATTATCCGTTATATTTGTTAATGGTCGTAAAATGAAGAAAGCATATGAAAATGCTGAAGTATAAAAATAAAGGGGGTATTAATTCACATGGCAAATTTTTATGTTAACACAACAGAGGTTGTGCACAAACTTCCTAATAATGATCGACCAAAATTTTACATGTTTGGTGTTCCAAGCTACACGAACATGGGGGATCAAGCAGTTTCGTTAGCAGAACGAAAATATATTGAAAACGAATTCCCAGAGTATCAATATATTGAAATTCTTGAAGAAGACGATGACTATGCTATTCCCATTGTCCAAGAGCATTTACAGCCCTCTGATATTATTGCGTTTACTGGTGGGGGAAATATGGGCAATTTGTACCATAATCATGAGGAGGCACGGCGTAAGGTGTTTTCAACTTTTGTGAACAATCTGACAATTTCATTTCCTCAATCAATACATTTTGAAGACAATGAAGATGGTGAGATTGAAAAACAAAAGAGTCAAGAGGCTTACCATAAAAATCCTAATCTCGTGTTAGTGGCACGTGATGCTCAAAGTTTTCATCGTATGCAATCAACGTTTGATAACCCAGTCATTTTTACACCTGACATGGTTTTATATATGGAATCTGTCAACTGGAAGTTCAATCGAAATGGGGCTTTATTCGTTTTACGGCATGATTCAGAAAAAGTTGTTAAAAAAAGTACGATTGACAATATAAAAGATATTTTAGGAAATGAACGCCCTGTAAAAAGAGTTGATACCGTTCTAGATGAACCACAAAAGATAACACCTGTTACTCGGGAGGCATTATTTGATTCAGAACTAGAACTATTCTCGCACCAGGAAATAATTATTACAGATCGCTGGCATGCAATGGTATTTTCCGTTTTAACAGGGACACCTTGCTTGTTATTTGGAAATAGTTATGGAAAAGGAAAACATGCCTATATTGATTGGTTAGAGCACATCGATTGGATTAATTATACGGACGAAACTGACGTAGAGCGTATAGAAGAACTGTTACAACAGCTAATTTCGCAAAAGCGGCACGATTACGACGTAAAAAATGATTTTCGTCAATTACGTGATTTAATTAAAAATAATATGCACAATAAGAACTAATAATTATTGATTATCAAAAATTGAATATCAAAATTATTGGTAATAAAAAGAATAGAAAATGTATGGGCTATACTGGATGCTCTTATACTAAAAAATGGACTATTTTTAGTATAAGAGCAGTTGGGATTGGTTTGAGATTTTTGACCCAGCCCGTAACCGTTTGTATATCTAGATGATATTCATTGGACAACGAATTAGCAGAACGACCCTCGTTGTACAAGTCAACAATTGATGATTTAAATTCAGTTGAGTATCTCTTAGCTTTCATAATAAAAATCCCCTATACTTGGTTATCTCGGATTATGCCCTAGAAAGAAATCCGGATTTTCAGTATACGAGCAAAATTTTTTATAGGTTAACCAAAATCAATCTGATCTAACATCGTTTTGCGACTATCTTGGTTTAATCCAAGATAAGTCAATGTCATGTATTCACTTGAGTGATTCAATAAATGCATGACTAAGCTAATGTTGTAGTTTGACTGTGTATAGACAAGATAAGCGCCTGTTTTACGCATGGGGTGCGTGCCTAAATAGTTGATACCTAGTAGATCACCAACACGCGCCATCACTTTATAAAACTGTTTCTCGGTGATATGGCGATCATGATGATCTATCGAGGGGAATAACCACTCAGAATTGATATTTTCTTGGACCAGCCAATCATGATATTGCAACAAGTCTTGCTGAACAGGCTTTAAATATAACGTGTTCGCTTTACCCGTCTTTTTATCATGAATAAAGGCCGTGTTTTTAACAGAGCCATCTGGATTATAGATATCTGATTTCTTTAACGTCATGACATCACTCACCCGCAGCAGGGTGGCTTTGCCAACTTGAAAGATGGTGTAGTTACGGCGACCAGCACGGACACTATCGAGAAGTGTATCTTGTACCATCTTTAAGATGTTGGTGTCTTTGATGGGTAGGACAATTTGTTGCACCATGATTCATATATACCTTTCTGAAAATAATTAATTAAATTGTTTAATAATCTAAGGCAATGCGTATAATATGCCCCTATAATCCACATATAACTACGTTGATTTCTGGACAACATAGTTATATACACAAAAAAGCTAGTCACAATCCAACAAAGGGGCGTGACTAGCTTTTTTGTACATGTACTTAAAATTTTATGTTAAAAATTATACTATAGGTTAGGTTAACTGGATACTTACGGGTTATTTTTTATCATTCTAACTTGTGAAAAAGTCAAAAAAGACGTAAAACATAGTGTTTCTTGATGAGCTATGTTGTATTATTTAGCAATCATATTAGTCACACTTGCATTATTTTGTTATTAAGTTAGCACTAATTTAGTGCTATTATAAAAACAACCCTATTAATATCTAATTATAAAAAAATTTAATAGAAATTTTATTTTGTGAGTTTATTTTGTTACACTTATTAAGTATCAAGTATACAGTATTAGGTAATCAGGGAGGCCACTATGACTAAAGATAGTACGAAAAAAGATAAGAATGAAGAAGAAGATATTTCATTCAGCCCTCAGAAAGAAGTTAAGGGTAAGCCAAAACCGGCAGATTATAAAAAAGCAGATTGATTTTGATTAATCGGCAAGCAACCCTTAAATGTTACACTAATCTTAACTAAGATAAAAGCAGCTAAATTTGTAAAAATTTAGCTGCTTTTTTGTCAATTTATTGGTTGACAATTAAGAATGATCAACGTTGGATATTAAAATATCTATCGATAGATAATAAACTAGGCGACTCTTACTTTATTTTCCCTTTTTAATGGTCTTAATGACTTGGTATAAACTTATTAAGAGTTGGAATAAAGTTAATAGGTTTAACACTTTATTTCTCGAAATTTTTTGCTTATTTATACTCATTCTTTAGCACCCTCTATACTTTGGATAAAATTAGAATTCTCGCGTAGATATAAGAAAGAAATTTAATTAAATTAGCCCCCCCGTAACATTGATAGATGTAGCTGTTATATAACTAGCCTCATCTGAAGCCAGAAAAACATATGCTCCGGCTACTTCAGAGGGTTGCCCGGCTCTACCGAGGGGAGTATCCTTACCAAACGTAGGTATATTTTCTGCTAATTGTCCCCCTGCCACTTGCAACGGTGTCCAAATAGGACCTGGAGCAACACTATTGACACGAATGCCTCGCTGAGCTAATTGTTTTGCTAACCCAAACGTTGTATTTTTAATTGCAGCCTTAGTTCCTGCATAATCAATTAAATATGCTGAAGGATCTTCTGCTTGAATAGAGTTAGTTGTTATGATGCTACTGCCGTTTGGCATATATTCCAATGCCTCCCTGACTAACCAAATTAAGCTGAAAACATTTGTAGTATAGGTATCTATCATCTGACCTGTAGATATAGTAGTGATATCTGTATTAGCTTGTTGCTTACCGGCTACTAATACTAAAGTATCTATCTTACCTAACGATAGTACAGTTTGTTTCACTAATTCTTTGTTAAATGCTTCGTCTTTCAAATCTCCGGGAACTAGTTCTACTTTACGACCCAAAGATTCAATAATTCGTCTAACATCTTGTGCATCACTTTCCTCTTCTGGAAGATAATTTAATACAAGATCAGCGCCTTCATTCGCATATGCTATAGCTACCGCCCTACCAATGCCTGAATCAGCACCAGTTATTAAGACTTTCTTTCCCCTAAGTCGATTACATCCGGCATAAGTTGTGGATCCGTCATCTGGTTGTGGCGACATTTTACTTTGTAAACCTGGCTCAGGCTGATGCTGTGTAGGAAATTTAAAATCATCATCATGTTGCATTTTAGTCATTATTAACTATCCTCCATGATCGAATACGTGCATTCACCTGTTACTTGAATGTAGACTATTAATTCAAAAGATTCTATCAACTAGCTATATAGGTAGTTGATAGTAATTAAATTATAACACTTATAGAATATAAGCTTACACAAATGCCCAATATGGCCCATTTAATTCTAATTATGAAATATGAAGAGATGTCATGAGTTGTCAAATTAAATTGAAATTTTCGTATAGAGTGAGATGAAAAATAACTGGATGTAATGGTATATATGTCAGTGTCAACAAGCTAAAATAAAAAAGGCGATAATTTAATATCCCTGAACTAAACCCCGTAAGTTGGAGTAAATTTAACTTACGGGGTTTTGTTATGTTTTCAAAAGAAGTACAACTTGAAGAAATAAGCATGTATCTAAAGGGCGTGCCACCTAATCAGATCTGGAGGAAGTTTGGAATCAAAGGTGCCCCACCAGTCTTAACCGGCTAACTAACATTAAGATGCTTGGATTTGAAGGTTTGAATAATTCAAATCCAAGCAAGACAAACCATGCTTACTCCTGTGAAATCAAGGTTACAAGATGGCGATCAGAACGCCGCGCTTCTCTACCAGTAACGGAAAATAAATTCCATTTGAGGAATGCTTCTCTAATATGGCAGTGAGAATGTGCTTTAGAGTCTGGTCACCTAAAACCTGATAAACGAAGGCGGAAATGAACAATGAACAAGCAAGAACAAGACAAATTCAAGAAGCTAGAAGAGAATGAGCTACTTCGCATTAAGGTCTCCTATCTGGAAAAACTCGAGGCCTTAGTGCCAGAAAAGAAGAAATTACAAACCAAGACAAAGCGGTAGTAACCACTGTGCTAAGGCATAATTGGAGGGTAAGTTGAGGTTACTTCTTCAAGTGGCTGAGTTGTCTAGCAGTAGTTATCACGATGTGTCCAAGCGTGCGTACAAGGAGTATCCACGTGAGTTAATCGACGTGATTACATCAATTCGTGGTGATAACTTGAGTATGGTTATCGTCGTGTCACACAAGAACTCCGTCATCGTGGCTTCAATACCAACCATAAGGTTGTACTGAAAATCATGGAGATGAATGGACATATCTGTACTGCCTTCAAACATTTAACGCGGAAGTACAATTCTTACGTGCACTGTTGGTCACATATCACCAAATCGTGTTAGCCGTCGGTTCACGACGGAACGTCCATATCAAAAGGTTTTCACTGACGTCACGGAAGTCTGCTGGGGATCAGGCACAATGGCGGAACGCGCTTAGATAACGCAATAGCCGAAAGCATCTTGAAGGTGGTCACTAGTACACAACAAGCGGTTAAAAACAAAAATCGCCGGAAAAGCTCCAGTTCAATGCCGAAATCTTTCCGATCAGTTAATCGTTTGAACGTCACTCCATTTTTTGGTTTATTTCAATCGCCTTTGTTATTCTAAATTAGGTCAATTCAGAAAAAGAGAGTAGTTCAACATGCATACAGTATATATTTTTCAGCAGTTCATTTACTCAAATTAATTGACAAATTAACAGAATTTGAATTTCAATCATAATTAAAGGGTTATAATTACAAATTAGATAATACATTAGAAGCTGGAGACAAGATTGTCTAGATAATGTGTGAGATAAAATTTTTGGCATTTTATCATACATAAGACAAAATGTTTTTAAAACTGATAACGTATTTATTTCACAACAATTACGCATTTATTTTTGAGAAAAATATAAAGCTGGAGGATTACAATGCTGAAAACTTATTCTTTAACAAAAGATACATTATCAGTTTCGTCAGAATCAAATATCAAAAATTCTTCTGTTGTTTATGTTTATGGTGACGAACGAGAATATATCGAATCTTTTGAACATAAATATGACTTTAAAATAGGCAATATACTAACGCTTGATGATCAAGTTGCATATGACACGATGATAGATCAGAACGATGAAAAAAGTTTGCTCGTAAGTTTTTTGTTTCCCGAGGTACATGAAGGTGGGCATCTAGATAATCTGACGACATCTGTTGTTTTCTTGGTATTTAAAAATAAGTTGGTAATTTTTACAAAACAAAAATTAAAATTCATTCCCGAACTCTTATCCAATATGGTTTTACGTGATGCCAATAATTTCATGCAGGAAGTACTCTTAAAGATCATGCAAAAAGATTTCCATGTGATGCTTAACGACCTTCGTGGAGTCAAGGAAAAAATTGATGATTTAGACTCAGAAATATCCACGTCCGGTCCACTCAGACCAACGTTTGGTAACTTATTAACTCTTCAAAAATACATGATATCTTTGTCAACAACCTATGACGCTAATCACAAAGCGCTGGATTTCATTAAAAAAAATTTCACAACTATTAATGATATTGATTTTACCACCAAGAAAATAATTGATGAGATATACGATACAAACGACACAATGGATAGAATTATTTCAGGTTACAGCCAATATTTGGATGATTTGGAAGATATGATAAACAATATGATTTCGTATCAGCTGAACATGATTATGAAAACTCTAACAGAGATATCAATCGTTTTGACTATTCCAGCGATTATTTTTGGTTTTTGGGGAATCAATGTCGATGTTCCGTTTGAAAAATCTTCTTATGGTGTTTTTGCTGTGCTGATTATCTCTGTTATACTAAGCCTAATTTGCTGGTTTTTGTTGCGACGCAAAACATATTTGTAAAGTATTTGTGATACCTAATATGTTTTAATCCGGATTATTCATCAAGACAAACAAAATGCTCCTATGCTATCAGTTTACAAGGCAGAAGAAAATCTGTCCGTAAATCTAGCATAAGAGCAATCTGTTCTTGATGTTTTTTATTGTCCCAAATTTGTAATAAAAGTGGCTAACTTGATTTTAAAACGCGCGGTTTGAACATAATAAGATTTTTGTCGATTATTCCAAAGCTTATTTTCCCAGAAAAAAGCCCGGCGACAAGCGCCGAGCTAGCTTCACAGTCAGTTTTTTTAGGATTTGACCACATCGACATTATCATACAGGTTTGCAATGATCTCCAGCATGTCTTTTTCAGTTCGATCCCAGCCGATCGTTTTAAGAAAGGCTTGACCATTTTGGACTTGGTTGCTGATCGTTTCGGGGTTGGCACAAGCATTTGCAAGCGTTTTGGCCAGATCTCGTTCATCAAGATGACTGGCAAAATAGGTCCCGTCTTTTAAGAAGTAGCTTCCTGTGCCTTCCTTAAAATCAATGAGTGGCAGGCCAGTGCTCATCATTTCATAAGGGACAAGCGAAAAATTGGTCATAGATGGCGCAATCCCGAAATCAGCACTTTGGTAAAGTCGATTTAATTCCGGGGGAGTCAGCTTACCAAGGTTTTCACCATTGATGAAGCGTTTGCTGCGGTCGGTACCGAAGTATTGAATTTTTAGATCGATTCCTTTGGCGCCCAGTAACTGGCGGCAATTTTCGAGGACAATCTGAATGTTGATGGGTGCGCGCCGCGGGCTGCTCCACTTGGTATAGACAGCAAGCTTGATTTGTTTTTTTTGTTCATAAGGTCCCATGTCGCGTTCCTTGAATGGATATCGTGCGACATCGACAGGAAAGTTAATCACATCAATAGGGCTGTGAACCTTGCAATGCATGGTGATCATGTGGGCACACCATGGACCAAGCGATACCATGTGCAGACCTAGACTGTAAGTTCGTCGCGCCATCTGATAGCGATCGCCATATGGATAGAAATACGGTTCGTAATCTTGAACAAAATACATTTTGTACCCTGGTTTGTTCTTGATCACATAAACGGATTCCCATAACGTGGCGGCCCAAATATCGGAACGATGGGACTCAAGTTCGCCCATTGGCAGACAGGTTCCTTTGTAACCGGGATAATTAAATTCAGCATTCTGAATCATTTCGTCTTGGCTTTGTGGGACATAGCTTAAATAGTAGACATCGTAACCGGCGTTGGCCAGCAGCGTACCTAGATGCAGCATCGTTGTTTGACCGCCATCAAAACCGATAATGCCTGTTGTGACAAATGTGATCCGATTACCACGCGGTTTCGTTTGATCGGCTGGTTGATTATTAAAATATTTCAAAATCTGATCATATTGATGAATACTGCCATCAGGGACATCACTAAACTTAGTTTTTGCAGGTTTCAAAACGAGTCCTCCTTGTATAATCAATGGTACTTTGTGTCGCTTTAGGCGTTGCTTAAATTTGAGTAGAAAAAAGAAGAGCGGACTAATGTCATCTCGTGTTTGGTGTGACGATCCGTGTAGGCACAAGCAGCGTACAAAAGCGGCTACTTTATTTTAGTTTACATAATAACCGTAGACTTCTTTTTTCAAAATTGCAAGAACAAGTTAGGCGGGGGTGTTGAGACACTCCCAAGAACAGCCTGTTATCTTATGAGTGGTTCATTATTTAGCTTACGTGTTGTGCTGAACGCCGAGTCCGGCGCACTTCGGTCTCAAAACACTCCTGGGGGCCACGGTAGTCTAGCTTTCTCCGGGGAAGCCCGTTAAGACGGTCTTGGGTAGCCAACACCTGGCTGGGACTAACATCATCCAGCGACTCGCCTTTTGGGTAGTCACGTCTAATAATGCGATTGTGGGCCTCGTTGGAGCCGCGATCGCATGAGGTGTATGAATGCGCGTAGAAGATGTCTGTATCTGTGTCCTCAAATTCCTTATTCAGAGTCGAGAACTCCGGGCCAGTGTCTGCGGTAATTGTGCGCAGACAGTCACCCCACTCAAGCTTGATTTCTCGTAACGCAAACTCCACAGAGTCGGAGTCTCGGCCGTCGATCAGTATATGAACGGCCTTGATTGTGCATCTCAACAAGAGACTGCTTAAATTCTTTTTTTTATCGAATCATATTAAAAAATGCCCCTATGCTATTAGTTTATAGAGCAGAAGAAAATCTGTCCGTAAATCTAGCATAAGAGCATTCATTTAAAAAACTTTATTTATATTCTTCCGTATTTTGTATCTGATGAAACTGTTGACTTATTCCGATATGAAGTTAAAAAAAGGTTATTGTATATGAGCCACACTAAAAAAGTTCCTAATAAGCATATACAAAGATTAGAAAAGCAACTAGGTATTTATATTTTTGATTCTTAAATCACTTTTTGTTATAGGGTCTATAATTACATAATAGCCCCTAACAAAACCTATTAAAACAGCCCCCGTTATCTACTAGTTAGATAATGGGGGCTGTTTTTGTTTTATGAATAATAATACCCCGTTAATGTCGCTACATTTTTCGTAACTTTATAATCAGACTGTTATATATGAATTATGATACGATGCAACAAATTTCCCTACTAATAAAGAATCCGCCATCTTTCAAAACCACACCGATTATTCATCGGTGATTGCAGCAACTAAAGTGAAACAATCATTTTAGGTGCTATTTTTTGAAAGCGCTTTCTATTGGTGCTATGATTAACCTGTTAAATCATTAATAGGAGGAGAAAACATGTCTATAAAAAATGTAACTGTTGCCGGTGGTGGCATTTTAGGTGGGCAAATTGCCTTTCAAAGTCAGTTCATGGGATTCAATGTTACGGTTTATGATGTCAATGATTCTGCTCTAAAACACTCTGAGCAATTAATGACATCATATCCTGATATTTATAAAAATTTCTATGAAGATGGTCAAAAAGCGGATGAAGTTATTGAAAACATCCGCTTTAGTTCTAATCTAGCTGATGCTGTTCAGGACGCAGATCTAGTAATTGAGGCCATTCCAGAAAATGTCGACATTAAGAAGGATTTCTATAAGCAACTTTCGAGAGTTGCTCCCCAAAAAGCAATATTTGCTTCAAATTCTTCTACGCTCATCCCATCTCAATTTGTTGACAGTGTTGATCGTCCAGAAAAATTTTTAGCCCTACATTTTGCTAACCAAATATGGGTCAACAATAATGCTGAAATTATGGGACATGCGGGAACTGATGAGAAGTATATTGATGAACTTGTGAAATTTGCGAGAGATATCCGAATGGTTCCTTTTAAATTAAACAAGGAACAACATGGTTATATTCTCAATTCACTCTTAGTTCCATTTTTAGATGCGGGAACAAAACTGTGGGCAAATGGTGTTTCCGATCCTCATACAATTGATAAAGCTTGGATGTTAGCAACGAAGGCCCCAATGGGACCGTTTGCATTATTAGATGTTGTTGGTCTACAGACACCCTATAATTTAGCTTTATCAAGGTCAGAAACAGACGAAGAACAAGCCAAGATTGCTCGTTTAATAAAAGAAATGATCGATAAGGGACATACGGGATTAGCAGCAGGAAAGGGATTCTATGAATATCCTAACCCTGAATACCAACAAGAGTCATTTTTAAAATAAGAATGACATTAGAGTTTTTTAAATAGCGTATATCAACATAAAGCGTAGTAAAAGGAGACCATTATGCGATATTCTAACGGAAATTATGAAGCTTTTGCACGTCCAAGAAAGCCCAAAAATGTGGATCAAAAGTCAGCGTATATTATTGGAGGAGGGCTGGCCGGATTGGCGACCGCTGTTTTCTTGGTGCGCGATGGACAAATGTCCGGGGAAAAAATTCATATATATGAGGAATTGCCTACTCCGGGTGGATCGTTAGATGGAGAAAAGCGTGCCAATATCGGCTTTGTGACACGTGGTGGTCGAGAAATGGAAAATCATTTTGAAACTATGTGGGACATGTATCGATCAATTCCTTCTTTAGAAATTGAAGACGCCTCTTACTTAGATGAATTTTATTGGCTAGATAAAGATGATCCAAATTCATCTAATACTCGCCTAATTTATAATCGTGGACAGCGCGTACCAACTGATGGCCTGTATACTTTGGATGAAAAATCTAAAGAATTAATAGATTTAGTTTTAACTCCTGAGTCAAAATTGGGTAAGACGACTATTGAGGAATTCTTCTCAAATGAGTTCTTTGAAAGTAACTTTTGGATGTACTGGGCAACTATGTTTGCTTTTGAAAAGTGGCACTCTGCAGTTGAGATGCGTCGATACACGATGCGATTTATTCATCATATTGATGGATTACCTGATTTTAGTGCCCTGAAGTTCAATAAGTACAATCAATATGACTCTATGGTTCTACCCATTATAAAGTATTTAGAGTCATACAATGTCGACTTCATCTATGATACACAAGTTAATAATGTTGTGGTAGATTTCGAAAATGACGAAAAAATTGCCAAAAAACTCGTGATCCAGGATGGTGATGATGTTAGTCTATCACGTGATGATCTTGTATTCGTTACAAATGGTTCTATTACAGAAAGTTCAACATACGGAAGCCATGATAAACCCGCTCCTATATCAAAAGAGTTGGGTGGTAGTTGGTCACTATGGAAGAATCTGGCAGAACAATCTAGTGATTTCGGTCATCCAGAAGTATTCTATGATAACCTACCTGAAAAAAGTTGGTTCGTATCAGCGACAGCCACTATAAAATCACCAGAAATTGAACCTTACATTGAACGTCTCACCAATCGTGATTTGCATGATCACAAAATTAATACTGGTGGAATCATTACCATAACCGATTCAAACTGGTTGATGAGCTTTGCTATTCATAGGCAGCCACATTTCAAAGAACAAAAGGAAAATGAAACAACTGTATGGATATATGGACTATATTCAGATACCAAAGGAAATTTTGTTGATAAGACCATTGTTGAAAGTTCTGGGGAAGAAATTACGCAAGAACTCCTTTATCACCTTGGGGTCCCTGAGTCCAAAATCAAACAATTGTCTAACCAAAACAATATAAATACCGTTCCAGTATTTATGCCATTTATTACATCATACTTTATGCCCCGCGTTGCGGGTGATAGGCCAGATATTGTTCCTAAAGGGTCTGTTAATTTAGCCTTTATTGGTAATTTCGCAGAGTCGCCTAGTAATGACACCGTATTTACTACCGAATATTCAATTAGGACAGCCATGGAATCTGTATATACTTTACTTGAAGTTGAGCGCGCTGTTCCTGAAGTTTATGGCTCTATTTATGATATTCGAGAACTACTTAAGGCCATCTACTATATGGGAGATAAAAAAACCATTGATGAGGCTAATTTAGGAATTCCTAAATTAGCTAAAGCAGCTCTAAAAAAGAAGATAAAGGGAACGTTTATCGAAGAGCTACTTACCGAGAGTAAATTACTATAAAACATGGTAGCTGTTAAAACTCTCTGAATTATCAAAAACTGTTGCAAATTATTATAATGGCGACATATTTCGATATGTAATAAGCTTTTCGTTTTTGAAAAAGACTTGATGGTTATATTTCATCAAGTCTTTTTTATAGCTACGTATTTTTTAAGAAATAACCTGATTACGGGAAAATGTATATGGGAAGTCCGGACTGCTTTATTTCTAAATCATAATCCGAGATAATCAAATGTATGAATTCTTATTATGAATGCTAAGCTATGATTAAATCAAATAATAATGGGAACCAGAAAGGTAAAAATATTATGGTGCAGCAAATCGTACTCCCAATCAAAGACTCTAACGTCTTAAAAATGGTGCAAGACACCTTATTAGATAGTTTTCGGGCGGGCCGCCGTAACTACACCATCTTTCAAGTTGGCAAAGCCACCCTGCTACGGGTGAGTGATGTCATGACTTTAAAGAAATCAGATATCTATAATCCAGATGGCTCTGTTAAAAACACGGCCTTTATTCATGATAAAAAGACGGGTAAAGCGAACACGTTATATTTAAAGCCCGTGCAACAAGACTTGCTACAATATCATGATTGGCTAGTCCAACAGAATATCAATTCGGAATGGTTATTTCCTTCAACGGCCCATCCAGACCGGCATATCACTGAGAAGCAGTTTTACAAGGTCATGGCACGCGTTGGCGATCTATTAGGCATCAACTATCTAGGCACACATACCATGCGTAAAACAGGCGCTTACCGCGTCTATACGCAGTCGAATTACAACATTGGTTTAGTTATGCACTTATTGAATCATTCTAGTGAAGCTATGACACTGACTTATCTTGGATTGGATCAAGCAAGTCGTGAGACCATGTTAGATCAAATTGATTTTGGATAAATTCATTAGCTATAAGTAACGTTTTTTATCCAATACGATGAGCCATATACTAGCATTCAAAATAAGTTGAGATAGATACAGATCCTAAAGCAGCCAAAAATAAAAAACGCGACGAAGCAATCACATTTATGATTATTCATCGCGTTTTTTATTTTTAGAGCTAGTTATTTGCTAGACCCACTATTTCTTTTAAGACATACCTGGTTTCAATACCACTTTAATGTTATTATCTGCTTTCTTGTCAAAAATATCGTATGCCTCAGCAGCACGTTCCAAAGGCATTGTATGTGTAATGATATCCGATGGGTCGAATTCCCCTTTTGCAATCATGTCATAGATTTTCGGCATCAAGTGGATAACCGGAGCTTGTCCCATTTTAATATTCACATTACGAGTGAAGAAATCCTGGAAAGGAAAACTCGTTGCTGGAGTCATATAAACCCCAGTTACCATCAACGTTCCAAATTTCTTCACAGCTTCACTTGCTGTTTGTATTGGTGAGTAAGAACCGCTTTGAGGGGTAAGGATATCTTTAGTTTTTTCTTTGATTGGTGCCACACCATCCATTCCTACACAATCAATTACTACCTCAGCACCACCCTTAGTCATTTCATACAATTCACTACCAACTTTAGAAACATCCGAAAAATTCACGATCTCTACGCCGTTCATTTTTTGAGCATGCTGCAAACGATGATCGACGTTATCTACGGCAATTACACGTTTAGCACCTTTCATTTTGGCAAATTTTTGTACAAATAATCCGATAGGGCCAGAACCTAATACGATCACTGTATCTCCTGGTTTCATACCACTATGCTCTACACTCCAATATGCTGTTGGCAGTACATCTGATAGAAATAATACCTTTTCATCTGGTAGATTACTTTCAGGAACAACAAAAGAAGTAAAATCTGCAAATGGGACACGTAAGTATTCAGCTTGCCCTCCAGGGTGATTTCCGTTCATTTTACCAAAACCGAACAACCCGCCTTGATCAAACATTGGATTATGGTTGGAATTGGCACATTGACTTTCCATATGATTAAGACAGAAATAACACTTTCCACAACCAATGTTGAAAGGGATAACGACTCGGTCGCCTTTTTTCACTTTCGTTACTGCAGAACCAACTTCTTCTACAATGCCCATAGGCTCATGCCCTACCACATAGTCTTCTTCCATGACCGGTTTCCCGTTATGGTATAAATGCAGGTCAGAACCGCAAATAGCTGTTGCTGTGATGCGAACAATCATGTCGGTTGGTTCTTCAATCGTAGGATCGGGGACCGTTTTGACTTCCATTTTTTCGTTTCCTTGCCATGTTACTGCGCGCATAAAATCTCTCCTTTTGTAAAAGTGATATTTCCAAAGCTTGAAGGCAGCTTATCACCTTGTTTTATATGAGTCAAAAGTTAAGACTTCATCTATGTTTACGGACCTTCTTTATTTTTGTCCCCTTTTAGTTGTGCTATCTTATTTTTCTCATGAACGACAAGGGATTCCTACTACTTTTAATTTAGACAGTGTTAACGAACTGATAGAGATCTTGCTAGACAATTACTTCTTTCAACGGCAGACGAACGAAGAGAAGTTAAAAATTTGCTAGAGGGAACTTCAAAGTAACCAAGTGTCTCTTTATCCCGGATTATTCATCTAATTTGGACAATGCTATTGAACTTTTTTAGGCATCCTCATTTCATGAAGATAAGTCAAACCATTAGGGTATACCCTAGTGGCCGTTTTTGATCCATTATCAATGGCTTTTTAAATTAGGGCCTAGTACTTTTGGAATGGAAATACTTTCCAACACCAAAAATTATAGACCCGATTATTTTTGTTAAACGAGATTTCTATATACAATGGAATTATAAATTTACTGTTGGGGGTTTTTATGACTGATTTATTTGCAGATGGGACTATCTCTATCCATGGAGCTCAAGAAAATAACTTAAAGGATGTCAGTTTAGATATTCCTAAGCATAGAACGACTGTATTTGCTGGTCTTTCTGGGTCTGGTAAATCCTCTTTAGTTTTTGATACATTAGCCGCTGTTTCCCGGCGCGAATTGAATGAAACTTTTCCTAGTTTCACCCAACAATATTTGCCTAAATACGGTCAACCTGAGGTGAACCGAATCGACAACTTACCAGTGGCAATTGTGGTTGAACAGAAGCCTATTGGTCGTAATTCTCGATCTACTCTGGCAACCTACACCGGCATCTATTCCGTCTTACGTTTGATGTTTTCTCGAATTGGACAGCCTTGGGTTGGGTATTCTGAATGGTTTTCCTTTAACCTACCTCAGGGAATGTGTCCAAAATGTCAGGGATTAGGCTTTGTTGACGACGTAGATGAACGTCAATTAATTGATCCTAATAAATCACTCAATGAAGGTGCAATGACTTTTGCCGGTTTTCAACCGGGAACTTGGCGTTGGAAGGAATATGGCAACAGTGGATTATTTGATTTAGACAAAAAAATTAAAGACTACACCGATGAAGAATATGATTTATTCATGCACGCTCCGCAACAAAAATTAAAAAATCCACCGGCAAATTGGGGCCGTACGGCATTATATGAAGGACTAGTTCCACGTATGCTTCGCTCTGTTATTCATAGTGCCTCAGGTCGTCATCATGAAGCTGCCTTATCAAAGATTGTCACTCGAAAAACTTGCCCAGTATGTCATGGAACACGTCTGAACAAAAAGGCTCTAACTAGTAAAATTGCTGGCAAAAATATTGCAGAAGTCAGCGATATGGATTTAGTAAGTGTCCTAAAATTTTTGGATAATATCTCGGACCCCAAGGCTAAAACAATGGTGCGTGAACTACATAGTAAAGTTCAAGCTTTGGTCGACATCGGGTTAGGTTATCTTTCCCTTGGCCGTGGAACTGATACTCTATCTGGTGGAGAAGCTCAACGAATTAAAATTGCCAAATATTTGACGAGTTCCCTATCCGATTTAGTTTACGTACTCGATGAACCAAGTGTAGGACTCCATCCTCACGATATTAAATTAATTACCCAATCCTTAAAAAAGCTCAAGGAACATGGCAATACCATTATCCTAGTTGATCACAACCCTGCCATTATTTCGACAGCAGATTATGTCGTGGAAATGGGACCACAAGCCGGCAAAAATGGTGGTCAAGTAACTTTCACTGGTACCTACGACGAACTATTACGGTCAGATACGATTACGGGTAAAATGTTACGAGAAAAAATCACTTTCCCAACGCCTCGTGAACCTCAATCTTGGCTAAATGTTAATCATGTAACTTCTCATAATTTAAAAGACGTATCTACCAGAATACCTCAAGGTGTAATGACCGTGATATCTGGACCAGCAGGTTCTGGAAAAAGCACTTTAGTCCAAGCTTTCAAACAACAAGTTTCTGATCAAGACTATATTGATTTGAGTCAGGATTCTGTAGGTTTGAATATTCGTTCTACACCTGCAACTTACTTGAACATTTTAAATCCTCTACGAAAGCTTTTCAGTAAAGCCAACAATGGCGTTTCAACACAACTATTTAGTTATAACGGTAAAGGTGCTTGTCCCCGTTGCAAAGGTAAAGGTGTGGTGATCACCGAGATGGCATTCATGGATCCAATCGTTCAAGAATGTGAGTTGTGTCATGGGAAACGTTATAGCCAAGAAGCCCTACAATACACTTATCATGGCAAAGATATTTCTGAGGTTCTAAATCTTTCTATAAACGACACTTTAGAATTTTTCAAAGATGTGCCAGATATCTACAAAAAGGTTAGTCTACTCCACCAAGTTGGACTTGGTTATTTGAATCTTAGCCAGTCGATGACCACTTTATCTGGTGGTGAAGTGCAACGTGTTAAGTTAGCAATGGAATTGAATCATACCGGCCGAATCTATTTCTTAGATGAACCAACAGCTGGATTGCACTTACAGGATACTCAACAATTGATCGATTTATTTGAAGGATTGGTCGATAAGGGCAATACATTAATTCTGATTGAACATAATCTGAAATTAATTTCACGAGCCGATTGGTTAGTCGATATGGGACCCGATGCTGGTAAATTCGGCGGTCAAGTTTGTTTTGAAGGTCATCCAAAAGATAGCCTAAAGGATAAAAACTCTCGGACTGGTGCTGCATTAGCAGCTATAATTTCTTAAAAGATTCAAAAAGATCACCTCATTTAAAGTGCAACACAAAAGTTAGACAAAATTGAATATTTTTAAACTGTTAAGGCATGTTCCCTGTATTCGCAGGGAGTCATGCTTTTTTTCTGTGATATTCGTCGATTGTTAAACCAATCGATGCTCCTATGCTATTAGTTTACAGGGCAGAAGAAAATCTGTCCGTAAATCTAGCATAAGATCACTCCTTATAGTTGGTTGGAATTAGCTACTACCATTGTAAGAGATTGCTTTGGGATTTTTTAACTTTTGTTCGGATTAATTATAGAATTTACCATAATACGAAAACAGGATGAGTGCCATGGCACTCATCCTGTTTAAATTTGTTAATCTAATGACAGATCTATTAATTAATGGAACTGAATTCCCCCATCAACTATGATTGTCTGACCAGTAATATAATCAGAGTCGTTCCCCGCAAGAAATGAGACGACAGCCGCAACATCTTCTGGCTCTGACAAACGTGTCAAAGCAATGTCTTTTGCAAATTGTTGCATGCCCCATGCATCATCCTTACCAGCGTTTTTGCCAACTTGATGGGCAATATCAAGCATCATTGGTGTCTTAACAATGCCTGGTGCATAAGCATTGACCGTAATGCCTTCCTCAGCCAAGTCACGAGCTAGTACTTGAGTGATTCCTCGAACTGCAAATTTGGTTCCTGAATAAAGAGCTAAATTAGGATTTCCGACAACCCCGGCTTGTGAAGTCGCATTGATGATCTTACCGCCGTGTCCTAATTTTTTAAAGGCTTGATGAGCAGCCTGGGCCCCCCAGAGAACACCACCAACATTAACGCCATATACGAGTTTGAATTGATCTGGTGTAATGGTATCCAATGGTGTGGTTGGTCCGAGACCTGCATTATTTACGATCACGTCAAATCCGCCCAATTTATCAACCGTTTCATTAACAGCTGAAAAGACAGAATCACGATCTGAAACATCAACTTTAACACCAATGGCTTGACTACCATCTGGTGATAATTTAGCGGCTACTCTATTTGCATTATCGATGTTCAAATCTGCAACTGCTACCTTAAAGCCATCTTCGTGTAATCGAATTGCCACGGCCTCACCAATTCCTTGACCGCCGCCCGTAACAAACGCAATTTTTTCTGTCACAACAAACGCCTCCATTCTCGTTTTTTGTATCCGCTTACATCATACCTCACAAGAGGCTTATTAACAAATGATAAGTTATCTTTTAAGCATTGTGAATAATAAAATAGCCGCTAACCATTTAGTAAATGGCAAATTACAAGTATAATCCGAACAAGCCCGGAAACTTTCAATGGCAGTCTGTTGATGATGGATTTTTAATGGTCGTTGATTAATAAGCTCAAGTGCTGCCAGGATTTCATCAATCGTTATCTGAGCAAAACTTGGTGATTATAAAATAAAATATTCCCACTTATTATTGCTAACCAAAATGATTTGCCACTACTAACCCACCAGAATACAAATCCTCCAAATGAAATGAATGACAAGTTTTGTTTAAAATTTAGCATGAGCATTTTTCTTGTTAGTAAAAGATAAAGCGTATATAATTTCGGTAATTGATAATCGCTAGAAAGCGCTTACAAAATCTTTGATCTTAGGAGATAGAAAATCATGCCACAAATTAGTGATGTATTTCAAAATTACGGCTTTAAAAACGATCGTCTCACGCTCCTCGCCGGCCCATGTGCCATTGAATCCTATGAAACATGTGCTGAGGTCGCCGAGACGCTAAAACAAATTACCGATGAACTTGGGATAAATTACGTTTTCAAATCATCTTTTGATAAAGCAAATCGTAGTTCTATTGATTCACAACGAGGCGCCGGAATGGCAGCTGGTCTGAAAGTTTTAGCCAAGATTAAAGAGAATTATCATGTGCCAATCGTCACTGATGTTCATGAACCTTATCAATGTGAACCTGTAGCTGAGGTCGCAGACGTATTGCAAATTCCTGCTTATCTAAGCCGACAAACTGACTTACTATTGGCAGCTGGAAAAACTGGGCGTGTTGTCAACATCAAAAAAGCACAGTTTATGGCACCGGAAGATATTCAAACAGCTGTGGATAAAGTCGCAACAAACGACCAGAATATTCTTGTAACTGAACGTGGCACTATGTTTGGCTATCACCAGCTTGTTGTTGATATGACAAGTCTCATTCAAATGCGTGCAACAGGCTATCCCGTCATTTTTGACGCGACCCATTCTGTTCAAGTGCCAAGTGGTTATGGCAATCATTCAGGTGGTAATCGTGATTACGCCTTTCCACTGATGCGCGCGGCACTAGCCATTGGTATTGATGGCATTTTTGCTGAAGTCCATCCTAATCCACCAGAGGCAATTTCTGACCAAGACAGTCAAGTATACTTGTCAAAAATTCGTCCTATTCTGGAGAATGCGAATCGATTATTTCATGAACATCTTGAAATGAAGGCGGTGTATGCCCATGACGACTTACTTTGACGATGCAAAACACACGTTCAACACTGAAATTGACGCGTTAAAATCTGTCCGAGATACTTTGGACACTACTTTTGATAGTGTAGTGGCAACTATATTACAGACCAAGGGACGTCTCATTTTTATTGCGATTGGCAAATCGGGTATTATTGCTGACAAAATTGCAGCCTCTTTTTCATCAGTTGGCGTTCCAAGCTTTTATATTGATGCTGGTACGGCCTATCATGGTGATCTTGGTCGTGTTGCTAGTGATGATTTAGCAATTTTCATTTCTAATAGTGGCGAAACCCAAGAAGTCATTCAAACGTTGATTGCTTTGCAAGTGATTCACCACAATAATCTTAAAACTGTGGCTATCACAGGATCAGAAGATTCTACATTAGCTAATAGTACAGATTTACTCTTAAAAGTTGATGTTGCTGAAGAAGCAGACCCTACTAAATTAGCACCGACTAGCTCAACGACGGCCACATTGGTTATGGGTGATGCTTTGTTAATTGCAATTGAAAAAGAGAAAGCATTCAAACGCGAAAACTTTGCCCTATATCACCCAGGTGGCTCCATTGGCAAGTTATTACTCCAAAATGTTAAAAATGCCATGCACACGAAGATTCCTTACGTGCATACATCGACACCAATCAATGATGTTATCTACCGTATCAGTGATTTTGCCGTTGGCATGACGCTTGTCAAAAACGATGATGAAAAAGTCATTGGTATTGTTACCGACGGCGATATTCGTAAAAAATTTTTGGACATTAGCCAAGTCAAAAATTCTACTGCCAAAGATTACATGACAGAAGGATTCATCAGCATTGACCAAGAATCCCGCAATGGCGCTGCTTGGAAAAAAATGGCGGCACATAATATTTCCAACTTAGTTGTCCTTGACGATAATGAAGAAGTTGTCGGTATTATCACTATTCATGATGTCCTAGAATGAACTATTTACCATGGCCGTTTTGACCTGTAGTCTCCAAGTTTGATCAAGATACTTGAATATTGTTCACTATGAAGATAGTACTATTCTGTCCAAAGCGGAATTTTTGATCCAACTTATTGACATAAATATATACATTTACGGGAAAATATCACTTTTTTCTTGCCAAACAACTCTTATTAACCCGGATAATTAACAATGACGGATTGGTACAGAGGTTATCAAATGGTTATTGTCTTTTAAAGTACGGCGTTGGAAGTAATGATAGTGAATCTAAGTACTATGAAGAATTGCACTGCACGTGTTTTAATAAACGACGGTTGTTTTCTCAGACTGAATATTGGTCATGACTTTTGATTGACGCCAATAGACTGATCCATATATTAGCATTCAAAAGAAGTTGAGATAGACACCAATACTATCTCAACTTCTTTTTTATGTGGTTAAGCTGACATCAGCTTGCCCGACGCGGGTAGCGTTCTGCATGACATGCTCTCGCTGAAAGCGATCCTGCAATGATAAATTGCCCCGTCACGGCGTGACCCGCCGGAGGTTTTTCTAGCCGGATAATAGGCGCCGAAAAATAGCAGTTCCCCCAGAAGGAAGGGGGAACGCTACTGTCATCGCGTGTCGATGACACGCCTCGCAGAACTTGTCCATAATATTGACATCAGCGCCTGTTGTCGTATGGATGGCCCTTACGTGAGTAAGAATGCTTTATTCCGGCACTTTGTAGCATTCCTTCGAACAGGCTAGAGTTGTATTGGCTTTCCATGTCGCTATGAATCATCATTGGCTTTCCGTTGGCTTTCAGATCCTTAACGACAACGGATGTTACGAATTCCTTAGTCATCTCAGGTCTTAACCCGTATGAGACGACACGGCGATTTTCTTGTTGGCTTGGCTGCCAGTTTTGCCATTGATAATAAGTGCTTCGAGCTATATTCAAAGCTGATAAAACGCTTGTTATGCGGTGGCTCATTGCAAGTGACCGGTCAATGATTTACAGTCCTAAATCGCGATTTTGCGTCAATTGTACTTCGAAAGCAACACCGCGGCTCGTTTTAAAATCTCAAGCTCTTCTCGAAGTTTGGCGTTTTCCTTCCGCAACGCGTTAACATCAGCCTGCGTGAAGGTGTTTCCGTCCACTTCGTGTACTGTGTACAAGTTAACCCAGTTACGGATTGAGTCGACCGAAGGTCCGTATTTGGCGGCTAGTTCAGTATATGAACGGCCTTGGTTGTGCATCTCAACAAGAGATTGCTTAAATTCTTGTGTATATCGAATCATATTAAAAAATGCTCCTATGCTATTAGTTTACAGGGCAGAGAAAAATCTGTCCGTAAATCTAGCATAAGAGCACACTATTTTATATTAGAATAAATATATAATAATTTTGGCGTAGTAGCTAAAAAAATACTAAAAAGAGAGTACACGGAATGGATACAGAATATTTTGTAAACATGATTGAAAAAGACTTAGATAGCATTTTAAATCTTGAGATCCTAAAAGACGAAGAGTTCACTCGAAAGCTTTTCAAGCAGAAGTCAGGAGATAAAGCACATTTTTATAAAAATGTGATTAAACAGAGTGAAATTCAGCCAGATTATTGGGGAAGAGCATTGATGTTTATTTTTAGATTTGGAAGATATATTCATTATCATTGTGAATCTGAATTTTGGGACAAAGTTTATAAAACGGCTAATCGAGAAATTGTTGAAGGAAAACTAAATTGTTCACTGCCCCGTTTTGTGGATATAGGATTTGGAACAAAAATTTATCACCCTTATAATATTGTGATTAATTCCAAAGCAAATCTTGGACAAAAATGTACACTTAGACATTCCATTACAATAGGAAACAAAGGAGATAATAGTTTTCCAAGTCCTAGCATCGGTGATAATGTTAATATTGGATCAACCGCTAGTATTTTTGGAGATATTTCAATAGGTTCTAATTCATTTGTTGGTGGCGGAGCAGTTGTGACAAAATCTTTCCCAGAAAACAGTAAATTAGTTGGAAATCCAGCGAAGAATTTGAACGAAGCAGTTGTAGAAAAAATATAAAATAAAAAAAGCATCCATCAATAAATGGATGCTTTTTATTAATATATTAATTTCTGACCAGCATAAATCAGGATTTGAAATACCATTCATTGAAACTAAGCTTTGAACTGTTGTTCCTAAATAGCAATTGACGATAGATTATCACCAGAACGTACTGTGTAACTTCGCGATGCAGCCCCAGATTGACCGCCTATGAAGCGAATAACCTGACCAGAGTAAATCATGTTCGGATTAGATAAACTATTCTGACGTGCTAATTCTTGACAGTTCGTTCGCCAGATTGAACAATATGAGTTTGCGTATTCCCAGTTGAGTTACTCCCACCAGTATCTAGTGCTTGAACATCACTTGTTGCAACCCAGTTCATGATATTATCAAGCAAAACTTTATTGCCAGATTTTTGGAGGACTTTATAGGAATTTTCCTTAACCCATTTAGGGATTGCTTGTCCTGTTGAGTAATTTGTAGAGCCAAACTTGATTGTGACAGTCATGCCCTTTTGAATTTCACTTGGTGTCACTTCGTTGGCATCTTTACCATCATCAGTGGCTGGTATATCAGTATTGTCTGCCGAAGGCTACTAGTTAGCCGGTGATCATAACGTACGGGCTGGAACAAAAATAGCTTTCACTTCCACAAATTTGTCCGCGACCGTAAACACAAAGCAAGATGAGAAGGTATATATAGCTTCTACCAACCAAAGGGCGGCGAGTTAGGTTGTTGCGACAGCAACTTATGATACAAAATTTCAGCACGGCGCCTAACAGATTTATGTGTGGGTGTAAGTGCGTTCTACTCTGTCGCCGTAACGTGGTAGGGATCGAGTGCAAAAATAAAGAGAGACAATGCGACTATTCTTAGTCACATTGTCTCTCGTCAGAAGTTGTTCTTTTCTTGATGCATTCTTTGCACTGGCGCTTATCGTCAATCTGATCCGAACGGACAGCAGGTCCAGTGATTAGGCCACTTAGAGTAGAGTCATAAGAAATCAGATTACTACTAAAATATGAGAGTTATTCAACTTAGAATTCTTTATGCCTACAACTACCATATTGTCAAAATCCCCATCAATTGCGGTTAATCGCTGAACAAATAATTAACATAACCGAGGTAATCATTTTATTACGGACCTATTAAACAACGTAATCGCTTCGATTAACTCACGGGTGTTAGTTTGCTAATATTTTTTAGCTAATGCCTTTATATATCGAAATGTTAATACAAAAATGACTATAAACCATGAAATAATATTGAGAGTCAATGCGGCTTTCATAAATGCAGGTTCGTGATAGGTAATTATCACACTATTTTCACCAACTTTGCTTTTTATCATAATTGTCCCAATATTAGTTGTGTAATATTGATTTTTGTTTGCCTGATGATTATTTATATTTACTTGCGTGTCAGCGTATTTTACAACACCAATATTACGGTATTTTGTATCCTTAGATACCCATTTTACTTGAATTCCACCGTTAATTGATTTTTTTTCAATTGTATGGTTTTTGTTAATTTCAAGATTGTATTGATTATAAGGATGCGTTATTACAGCGTCTTTTTTTATGGGAACATAGTCGGACGTGGGCTTCCAAACGTATAAAAGCGGATCCGTCAAATTTTTGCTATTAAATTTTTTTCTGAGCTCGTCGCCATTCAAAGTATAGGTAACATTGGAAGTTGACTTTATAATGTTATTGTTAGACCACCAAGTCTTAGCAGCATTATATACATTATGCTGTACAGATGTTAACGATACCATGCAAATTACGAACATAATTAATTTATATATCTGAGGAAGATACTTTTGCGCTGTTAACGATGTTAGTGTCATACCTAATCCCAGTAATATAAGCGCTTCTGAGAATGGCAAAAGACGGTATGGAAATTGAATAATACCTGTGGCAGGTATATGTGCAAATATAGAATTCCATGGGAATAATGGAAATGCTGAAAGCAAAATTATAATTCCTAGTATGGTAACGATTTTAGTTAAAAAGCTTGTGGTAGTCACTCTAAATATTAATAATCCACTTTGAATGACAAACAGAATAAGCAACATCAGAGTGAGCTGATCTCCATTAGAAAAATCCACCATACCTGTTTGTAATGGGAGCTTATTTTGGAAAGGACTCAGCAAATGATTATCTTTGTAAAGATTAATCATTGTCAGCCAAATGTTGCTAGTTAACAAGATGGTCACAGCAATTGAAACAAATAGATACTTAAATAGTCGCTTAACATCTTGTACCGTAAACAGTGCAATTATAAAGAACACCGAATAGATAATAATTAAGAATAACGCGGATAAAACATGCGTTTCGATAAATAAAGACGTGACCAATATAATTTCTAATAGTTTAATAGGGTTTTTTGGATCCCTTATAAGGCGGGTAGCTACAGACAATCCCAAAGGAATAATCATTGCCCCCCATGCTAAAAACTGTTGGTTTGTGACCCAAGTAGTAATTCCATATGTCATCATGTACAGTGAAGCGATAAACACAGAATAATTATATTGAACCCTATTTATTCGGGCTAGATAGTACATAGTCACGCCAGAGATAAAAGTCACTAATATTCCAGACACAATTTGATACCAAAACCATGATTTAACTACGTATAAAATTAATCCGTTGAAATAAGCTACGTAAGGACCATACAAGGCGTTTACAATTCGTCCAGATTGGGAAAAACCATAGGTAGATATAAAGTACTGTATATTCCCATGTGAAATTTGTTGTTCAGTATCTAAAAAGCGATTAAAGTGAAATAAGGAATCCCCACCTAAAATTAGGGAATGTTGAACAAGTTGCGGCATCATTATTGCTAAAGATAATGCTAAAAACACAAATCCTGCAAATATATTTTTTTTCATATTAAAACTCCTGTGTATATATATATATATAATACAGGAGTTCTAGTATGAAAGTTCTATCTATTAATCACCCCGGTTCTAAATTAATTTGAGTCAATAAAAATTTTCTTTTCAGAACTAGAAAAATACGTAACCGATTAGATGGTTATATTTTTGAATACTTGTTTATTGATGATGGCTCAACAGACAGTACAATTGACAGTATTCAAAAAATGGCCCCTTTGTTCACTACATCTCTTTTTCAAGAAACTTTGGTAAAGAAGCTGCGATATATGCTGGTTTAAAAAGAGCTATTCCATTTAAGGCATTATTTCTTTTTTCAGGTTCCATTATTATTGATATCCATTTTAGGATTTATTGATTTTACTATATCAATTATTTCAGCTCTCTTTATTCTCGCTAGAACACTTTTATTAAGTAACAAAGTTATAATAATTACGATAAATTTGTATATAGCTATACCAAAGGGAGTTAACATAACGTTGATTATCCCAAGGGCCTGTCATGGCGCGATTTCCAGCACTTTGTGCAGCAACCCCCATTCACAAACTCCAAAAAAGCCCGGAACGGCGTTTCACAAACGTCAGTTTCGGGCTTTTTCACAATTTAGACTAAATTAGCTCAGAGATTGATCGTTAAACTAGTCAATCTGAAATATAGCGCTATAATATAGGAATCTCCAGAGATTCATTTTGTGTGTGTCTTTTAACAAAAAGCTAGTCATTGTCCGTTTTATTGGACAATGACTAGCTTTTTGTTTTTACCAACCAACGGGCAGTTAGTTAATTGCGATATCCATGTGTAGCAGGTCTGCTGTGGTAATCATAAATTATTAAGATTACTGTTACAGGATCTTTGAAAAATTTAAACGTTCTTTTCAACCTATTGCGTTGTTTAGATCGTCGTGTAATCAATTTGAAGACTTTCTAATCTGTTTGTACCCCATGAAAACATCAGATCAATGATAGGCATTAAGGAATGACCTGTCGTCGTTAATGAATAAAAAACTGCTTTTCGATTGTTAACTACACTTTCGTGGCGATCAATCAAACCGTCTTCACCTAATTCCTTCAATTGTTGCGATAAGACTTTATGCGTTGCATTATCCAATGACTTTTGAATTTCTCCAAAACGCATTTTTCCGTCATAGTGTAGCTGATAAAGTATGACTATTTTATATTTACCCGAAAACATCGACAGTGTATATTCTTTAGCGCAATTAAAATCTTTTTGTTGTATTTTATCAAGGGCATACTTTCTTATAGTGTCTGTCATTATTATCCCCTATTTTCCAGAAGCTTGTGATAGGCACAAAAAAGTGCGTTATTGTGGTCTGTTATTTATAGGTATACATTATATACTATAAATCAAGGAGGTATTTTATTATGGGAAAAACAGTTGCAGTTTTGGTGACAAATCTAGTTGAAGACGTTGAATATACTGAACCTGTAGAGGCTCTTAAGTCTGCAGGACACAAAGTGACAACAATCAGCTTTGAAAAAGGCTCTGTTGAGGGTAAGCACGGTACTAAGATCAACGTTGATAATTCCATTGATGAAGTAAGTCCACAAGACTTTGATGCATTATTCATTCCTGGAGGATTTTCACCAGATCAATTACGTGCGGACCAACGTTTTGTCGAATTTACAAAGTTCTTTTTGGCAACTAACAAGTTAACGGCAAGTATTTGCCACGGTCCACAATTAATGATTCAAACTGGGTTAGTACAAGGTCGTACAATGACAGCATATCTAACTGTACAACCTGATTTGTATTATGCTGGTGCACGCATTGAAGACAAAGCTGTTGTGATTGATGGTAATCTAATTACCAGTCGCGAACCAAAGGATATCCCCGCATTTAATGATGCCTTCCTAGCAGCTTTATAATGCCGATGTTGATGATCATTCAAACATGCACCAAATTATAAGTTAACGGTAACTTAGTCCTCGTGTCAGTATCACGGGGACTTTTTATTTAGAGGTAAACAATAAAAGTAGGTCACACCTGTTAGGTTAGTTAATTGTTGGCGTTAGCCTTCTGATACAAGAAAAAAGCCAAGGATTTTATCCTTGGCAAACTACCTTTGACGGGTGTCAAGGGTATAAGTGCGCATTGTCAGCACAAGGCTGACTGGTGGCAATGAAATCTTGGCTAGATCTTACGAGTTAAAATAGCCGACTATCTAAATATACGAGGCCCAAAAATTTTTTATTCTTAGCGCCGTTAGCGTTGGATTCCGACACAACTTAATCTTGCTGTAATTCACTTTCCAATGCTAATACTTTTTGTTTCTCTTTTGATTTTTGTGAACGAGCGTTCACTTTTGTTCCTTAAACACCTTTAGTGATCTTCAATCTTAACGAATTCAACTCGCTTTGTGTGTACGGTATATTAAGTTCTACACCATCTCACTTTTCTCTACCATAGAGCGTCTTTCTAGATATCCCCGAACAGATTTACTCACCTGTTTGGGGTTTTCTTTACAAAAAAGTGTTTTTTGTCAGCAGGCGTGTTGGTAACCACTAAAAGTAACTCCCTAAGGACACCACCATGCTCTTATGCTAGATTTACGGCCAGATTTTCTTCTGCCCTGTAAACTAATAGCATAGGAGCATTTTTTAATATGATTCGATACAAAAAAGAATTTAAGCAGTCTCTTGTTGAGATGCACAATCAAGGCCGTTCATATACTGATCTATCCGCTGAATACGGACCTTCGGTCGACCCAATTAAAGGTGTTCTAAAAATATGATTTAAAATTTTTAACAGTATAGAAAAGTACATAGATTCAAAGTTGAAACAGAGCGCTCTTTATATGAACGTAGGTAAAGAGATTTTATCTTAATTGAAGGTAAGAGTTTCTTGATTACATCAGAGTTAATCACTCATGCATGGGCCTCATCTATTTTTGTCTCTAAATGTCCTTCACATCATCAGAATAAATATAATACGATAACACGCGCCCAAAATTATGATACGCAAAAACCATCTTAGGTATGATTCATGTATTGAATGTACACTGGTCCACTATAATCATACGGAAGGCCCAGGCGCTCCTAGAACTAGTTGAAATATTTATTTAAAAGCAATCAATATAAATAATCAACTGGTTGCACAAATTTCCTCATATGGATAAATGTTTTAACTCCTGATCAGCGGATATAGATATAAACAGGTTCCATATCTCAGCCATAGTAACCAATAGATGTAGATTCGCTAAAAGTGATCGTTGTCTTAATGATTACCGTTATCATATGCTGATTAACTCGACTGAATAAAATACATAGACTTGGATTTTAGTATCTTTATAGATGAAGGTTGAACATACACAAGGCATATTAGTTTGTATATTTTAAAAATGGTGATATTCTCTAAGTAAGAAACTTATACAGAAGGTTTCAATATTTATATTTTAGGGGGGATATATCATGATTTGGTCACTAATTGTTGGTGCTGTAATTGGAGCGGTAGCTGGAGCTATTACAAATCGTGGAGAGTCAATGGGATGGATCAGTAATATTTTAGCTGGTTTGATTGGTTCTTCAATTGGACAAGGTGTTTTGGGACATTGGGGCCCTAGCTTAGCTGGAATGGCAATTTTCCCATCAATTATTGGAGCAGTTATTTTAGTTTTGATTGTGTCTGCAATTTTTGGTATTAAGGCAAAAAAGTAGCATTATATCGTACTGAGGGGGCATGCTATGAAGAGATTATACAAGGTGTTACTTGTTATTATTCTTCTAATTTATTTAGTTAGTATTTCTACGATAATCTGGCCCGATATAATTACCAAAATACTTTCGTTTTTAGATTATATTAATTTACACAGTTCGCTAAGCGAACAAAAGTTACTTAGATATAATGAGCTATTTATTCTAGGATTAACTAGTGTAATTTTAATTATTGTAATTGCGTTGCCTCGGCAAAGAAAATCTATTTTGTTAATTAACTCAGGGAAAGGCACACTGTCCTTGGGAAATGAGGGAATCAACAATTTTATTAAGACACAGTTGTCCGGCGAAGGATTAAGTAACATTCAAGTCAATATCAAAAACACTAAACATATTAAGCGTTTCAACGTTACCGCTGATTCTGAATACAAAAAATCGATTATATCTGATTTACCACGAGTGGAAAAAAACTTAACTGATAGCTTGAGAAAATTACTATCTGGGGTTGATAAGTCACCTATTCGAGTAAATATAAAGGTAAATCAATCTAATAAACGCAAGAATAAAACATCGCGAGTTATTTAATTTTAGGAGTTTATCGAGTATGGATCGTAAACAGACAGTAGTTTTTTTAAGTAGCTTAATTGGTTTTGTAATTACTATTTTATTAATTCAATTTGGCTTTATAAAA
>Ga0154006_1000074_pt1 | contig 36729 bp, 36 predicted proteins | sample TSFL090MetaG_FD_104747 | JGI IMG/M metagenome (GOLD analysis project Ga0154006, IMG submission 104747) | Attine ant fungus gardens microbial communities from Florida, USA - TSFL090 MetaG | ecosystem: Host-associated > Fungi > Mycelium > Unclassified | place: USA: Florida, Wakulla State Forest...
CTACCAAACCTACGCATGGTCAGACGGTAAATTGTCTCCCTTGGCTAATCTCTACCAGTACCAAAATGGGCAAAAATTAGCAGGTATCGGTGTGGACTATGACAGAGTTATCAGTGAGTGTGGAAGTTGGTCAGTTGGTAAGGTTGCTACAGCAAAGCCAACTGCTAGCAAACCTGCTCCTAAGCCAAGCGGTAGCACGTATACCGTTAAATCAGGCGACAACTTGAGTGAGATAGGACAAGCCGAGGGCGTTGATTGGCGTGAAATAGCTAAGCTTAACGGCATCAAGTCGCCTTATCCTATCTATCCAGGTCAAGTGCTCAAGTTGCCTGCTGGAGCTAAATCAACCTCTCAAGCTGAGTATCATACGGTTGTCAAGGGTGATACATCTTGGGGCATTGCACAACATTATCATACGACAGTAGCACAGTTGCAAAAGCTCAACCCATCAATCAAAGACATGGACAAAATTTTTCCTGGACAAAAAATCAAAATTAAATAGTAAAATACGAACACTAATTTTTGGGCCATGACTGCAGTAACTATAAAAACCGAACAATAAAAAGGAGATGATACAAATGGAACAACATATCATAGAAGCGGTATTAACAGCATTAAGCGCTATAGCAACATGGGTAATAGGTTACGTCGGACGAGCAATCGTTAAATTGGTCATCAGTAAACACTTAGAACTGTTCGCAACACAGGCTGTGCATTTTGCCGAGGATGTATATAAGGATGTACACGGTAAAACTAAGCTCAAGCATGCTTGCGAGTGGGTTTCAGAGAGATTAAAAAGAATCCATATAAATGTAAGCCAGAAAGACGTTGAAGCTGCTGTAAGATCGGCTTATAATCAAGTCAAGAAGGATGTTCAGGAAGATTTGAAGGAAGCATAATGAATTGCCCTCGGCTTAGGTCGGGGGCTTTTTTTGTGCATTAAAAAGAGAACCAGTCGCAACCAGTTCTCTTGATTAGTAAACTAAGGGTGAAGCATGCTCCACCTGTACAAACTGGGCGTACCGATTTTTTCCTTGCTATTATTAGGATATAAGCAAGTTAGTCAGTCAATTCCAATACAGAAAAATACAAAACATTGTCCATATTTATGGATAGCTTACCTAGGACAAGCCATTTTTCTGTATTATTTATATATGTTTTCACGCTGTCAACGTCGTAGAATTCTAATTCTGCTTTGCAACTTATGGGATCATGACTATCGAAATTGAACGTAATTTTATATGTTTTCATATGTATACCCCCTTTTATTTATCTTAGTGGCAAAAAATTAAAACCCTCCACAAGGGAGGGAAGGAAATGTTCAAAAAACGAACTCCTTTAGTATAACACGTATTGCCTATTTCATCAACTACACATAAATAAAAATAAATGGTATTTAAATCCACGCACCCACAAGGAGTGCGAATCCCTCTTGTGCTTGCCCGAACATAAGGGATTAAAACGTTACACTTATTCTTCTTGCAACTCAACCGTCTTAATGAAGATCGGTCTATCACGGTTATATCACGTGTTGCTAGCGTGTGTCAACAATTTATAAAATAAGTAATCGCCCCGAAGGGCGATCATGTTATGCTGTTATCTTATCAAAAGCTTCTAAGATGTACTTATCGTTCAGTAATTCTCCACTTTTTTCATAAAGATCAAATGCCTTCAATGCTACCTCTTCTAGCAGTCTTTCGCTCTTCTCGACCAAGAGCATTCTTTTATTATTAATTGGCTCCCAGGGAAACAAAATGATTGAGTCGTCATCGCCATAATAGGGCATATCGACATGTTTATCAAACGATTCTACAAACGTTTTTTTGTTTTTAACATCGAGAAAAATAAAAGCAACTGCTTTGTCATAAGCGTTGTTAAACTCTTTTATAGCTTGCTTTAATCCTTTTACTGGCTCATTATCTAAAAATCCTTTAACATTTTTCAATTGCTCCGATACAGCTCTGTTTTGATTATCATAGTAAACAAAATATCCCATCCCGTTGGAAAGTTCTTTGCCGATGACCCAACTATATTTTTTTAAACTATTGTGGCCACCATTGTAGTGGGAGTATGGACTTATCCCAGTAAACGTTGTACCGTGCTCCTCGTTAATATAATCAACTTCTTGTTTCATTATATACCATCTCCTTTTTGTTTTTATAAGGTGTTATTAACCTTATATACCTATTATATAATAATATAATATTAAAGTCAAGGGCTTGTAAAAAAGTTTTCGTCTTCCTCGTCTTCGCTATCGTTGATCCGTAAAAAACCCATCTTATAGCCCGGTGATCCTTCTGGTCGTATCTCGTTATATAGCTGACGCATCTTATTCCCAAAGTCGAGGCACTCGCCCATAGCGCTATCCAACGCCCAATACTCAGGAGACTCACGCTCAGCTAACACCCAATCATCGTACATCCTGTTAGATTCGGCAAAAATAACGTCACACGCATGCGATAGACTGTTTAGCGCATCGTTATTGGTTAACGAACGCCTACCAAACCACTCTTCCATGACCTCTTCGGCGATGATCCACTCCTTGTTTTTGCCGCCTTTTTTTTGATACGCCTTGACTTTGCCTTGTAAGATATACGCATCAATCGTAGATTGCCCAACGATGGAGTGGTTTAGCTTGCTCCTTATGGTTTGGGCAGATACCTCCCATTTGTCCGCTGCCTCATTAATCGTCATATAATCGTTTATGCTTGGCATGTTACTACCTCCTGTAGGTTTGGGGGGAGGGGCTTAGCGCCCCAAGATTTCTAAAGCCCTTTGGTACTCCTCTTGGCTTGTTCTTTCTGGTATATAGCCTTCTCCGCCCTCATTCATCATATTATTATAAGAGATGCGCCATTTTTGGATTTGTTCTACGGTCATCAACTTATCGATTCCTTCGGTTTCAGCTTCTTTGATAATGCGTTGCGCCCAATCGCAGTCTTCTTTTTCTTTCTTGAGACGTGCATCTTCCACTTTTTCAGCTTCCGTTTTTAAGCCCAATTCCTTATTGATTTCGTCTTTCATTTCTTTTACCGCTTGCATGATCGTATCATATTTTTCTTCGCCCACAGAATAGGAGTTTCCTAATCGTACCATTTTTTCTTCGGGAGACACGTCATAATGGTCAAAGGTCTTATCATTAATAAAATTATACTCGAGCAATTGTAAGTATGGTGATTCTTCGATTTTTTTACCTTCATCTGAAATCAGTGTGTACTTAACGCTTTCGTGGATTTCGTCGTCTGAAAGTTCGTATCCCTCCCAATTCTTTGTTGCAAATTTGTAAATGTGAACCTTAATGCTAACAGTCGCTGTGCCATATGCTACTTTTCTTTCTAGTGATTTGCTAAACGATTTTTCCATTTTCGAAACATCTCCTTTTTGTTTTTATAAGGTGCTATTAACCTTATATACCTATTATATAATAATATAATATTAAAGTCAACTATTTTTAAAAAGTTTTTTATGTAAAAAAAAACACCTCACACAGAGGTGCCTAGTAGCTGTTTTTTCTTGTTGTCAAATTCTTCTTGTGTGATAGCGCCCATGTCTAGCAACTCTTTAAATTCTTTTATTTCGCTTGCGACGCTGCCGGGTCGTGCCGTGGTTTCCTCGGGTATCTTAGACTCCTTAGCACGCGGGATAAAGAGGGATAGGGTTGCTAGCGTGTCACTGTCGCATTTTATAACCAGAGGGATGTCTTTGCCCGTAGCCTTTTCCACCAAAAACAACACGGCGGTTGATTTGTCCTCGCCTTTAGCGGCTGCGCCAGCAGCGGCGCCCATAGCACCAACCTTGCCACCAAACGCGCCGCCGAGATACGCCCTGCCCATAGTATCCAGCGTACTCCTTTTTATGTTCTCAGTCCTGTCAAAACCCATATAGTAGTAGATGTCCTCTTTTTCTTCCTTGTTGACAATAAAATGGATCTCCCCGGGGTTTCTTTGGATAATAGCAAAACGACTCCCATAGTACTTAAGCTTACTGTGTCCGTTTAGGATGCGTAGTTTTAACTTTGGCAGTCTTCTATCTTCGATTTTTTGTTTCATCCTGTCTATACGTTCTCTGTTTTTCTCGCGTTTTACTTCTTTTTCTACATTTCTTAGCTCTTTTATACGTTGCTTTTCTTGGCGTTTTATCTTGCGTTCTTCATCTTCTTTTTGCTGCTTTTCTTGTTCTTCACAGATACGCTCCATAGTTTTTTCAAATTCTTCCGTTTGCTCAGGTGTATAGTTTATATTTTCGACCACGGAGCTGCTGCTAAGGGCGTACATAAAAAGCTTCGCTTTATTGTCTGTGCTAATAGCAAAATTTATCGGTTCACCCTCATAAACAAAAGCGATAACCGTTTTAGTGGGCTTATCTAAGTAATTAGTGGACTCCATTTTATCTATGTCGTACGCTTGAGCAACAACGTTTTTAGATTTGTCTTTGCTTATTTTTAAAAGCCTGTTGTTTGTTAAGACTATTAAAGATGTTCTGGCTACCCCAGCGCCAATACAGGCGCTTACGACAGATTCTTCTTCTGTCAAAACTCTTAACAGCTCTTCGATTTCTTTGCTTTTGGTGTCCACATCTAGCTTACCAATCATCGGTTTTAGTTTACTTTTTAGCTCCTCAACGGATTGCATAACAGACCTCCTAGACACTTATTTAGCCTTGTGTATAATATCCAAAATTTAGTTTATCAATTTGTGCAAAAAGTGTCTAGGGTTAATGTTAGAGCGTGATACCACTTATGATACCGTTAGTGCTAAAAAGTATTGGCGATTATCCAAAAACACGATGGATTATATGGGATAAATGCCTTATATGACTACAAAAAAATTATATGGTACTATGTCTACAGAACATGACGAACTGAGCGTTTCAACAAGATAATGAATGGCAAAGTAGTCATTCGTTTTTATTTTAAAGTGGCAAGCTGCTTTCTAATGACTGGTATTTCTTTTTCAATTTCAATCAATAGCTTGTCAGCTGAAGCAGAATGACCAACGGTAGCTTCCATTTTTTCTAAGTCCGCTTGAATGCGTATATAATCACTTTTTAAATCGGCTAAACGATCTTCTAACTCTTTCCTTGTTAGCGACATATATCTTCACCTCTATTTTATTATAACGTAATTAAAGCATAAACGAATGAAAGATTGTTGTCATGGATCAGCTATTTTATATTTATTGAATCCTATTTTATGGAGCATTCTATCCATGAACAATCAATTCTTTGGAAATCTTTTATGGAGCACTTATGTGCAAGGGCATATCGCCGATTAGAATTTAAATCTACTTTTGTGATAAATTAATTAAAATAGACTAATTTGTCACTGATAATATGAGGGGATTTTAAAATGAAGATCAAAGTACTTCTAATTGCACCCTATGCTGGTTTAAAAGAGCTGGCACTGAGGCTGGCAAAAGAGCAGGATGAACTGGAAGTGATGGTGAGAGAAGGTGATTTGGAAGAAGCGATTGCGGTTGCTCACGAAATTGGAAGTGAACGGTTTGATATGGTCATTAGCCGTGGTGGGACGGCAAAGCTTTTGAGAGAGCATATTGAACAGCCGGTTATTGAGATACCTTTATCTGGTTATGATATTTTGAGAACATTAACATTGATTAAGGACTATAATGACAAAGTAGAGATGGTTGCTTTCCCGAATATTTGTCAAGGTGTTAATGCGGTGTCGAACCTTTTAGATATAAATATTCCATATAGTGTGATTGGACATTCTAGAGATGTCAGTCGCTTAGTTCTTGAGGCTAGGGAGAAGGGTGTCAAATTAATCATGGGTGATACGGTCACGATTAAGACGGCTAAACACTATGGACTTCAAGGCATTCTTATTACTTCTGGACGAGAATCTATTCTAGAGGCCTTTCAACAGGCGCGTCAATTATATTCGGTTCTACAAAAATATCAGAAACGTGGGAGTATGCTAGAGACAATAATAGATCAATCTGGTGGCGGCGTAGCCATTGTAAACCTTCAAGGCACTCTGTATTATTGTAATGCATTATTTATAAATATGTGGAGGTTGGGGGAGGATGTCTCGAGCATTCCTTTGTCATTTGATACTTTAGACGGATTAAAAATGATAAGTCCCATCATGGATTTTCAAAGTATTACTTTTAAGACTGTTATTCAGGGACAAGCATTATTTTGTCAAATGCGTCGCTTTGACAATGAGAAATATTTATTGGAAACGGATTGGACTACGAATAAGCAGGGTGAGGATTTCACTGTTGATTATGTGCGGTCATCCATTCATTCCTTCACACAGATTCCTGGAACGAGTCCATTGATTACCCAAGCTGTCAACCAAGCAATCAATTTAAAGGATGAGAAGGTATTGGCAATCTACGGGGGAAAGGGTGTGGGGAAAAAAACGCTTGCTTTTGCGATGAGGGGAGAGTCTCGGTTTCAGCACTATCCCTTTTTAGTCGTGACACTAACACGGGGATCCGACAATGCTTATAAGGGACTGAAGCAGTTATTTGAGAAAAGCCAAGGGGTTATTTTGTATGTCCAAGGCACTCATCTGCTAAGTCAAAAACGACAAGTTGAACTCGCTGATTTAGCTCAACATGTAAAAAATAAACAGATCATTTATGCTTTCTACGATGACCCTGAGACGATCCTAGAGCCGGAATTTTTGAAAACCTTTTCCACACGGACTGTATATATTCCCTCACTACGAGAGAGAATAGAAGACTTGGACGAGTATATTCGATTATTCATTGGGCAGTTCAATGAAAAATACGGCAAGCAAATTGCTGGTATTCATCATCATGCTTTAGAATTTTTAGTGACATCTATTTGGGAAGGTAATGTTCAAGAATGCGAGTGGCTTGTGGAAGAGCTTGTTCAGAGCACCAATGGTGAGTACATTCATTCAAAGGATGTGAAGCAAGTATTGTCTGATTCATTGACGGAGCTTGAGGTAAGTGCTGATAATGAGGGGGCACTAAATATTGATGTGAGCAGGTCGTTGGAGGATATTGAAATACAAATTATTATGCATGTATTAAAGCTCGAGAATATGAATCAAACTAAGACAGCTAAAAGATTAGGAATAACACGAGCAACCTTATGGAGAAAGTTAAAAAAATATGAGCAAACACACCCATTATACGTTTAAAAATTAAACGTATAATGGATTTTTTGTCGAAATTTCCATTATATTGTTGATTTATTAATTTGTGCGTTGTAAAATGATACATGTAAACGCTATTAATAGTACTCATAACATTATATTTGTTTAATTATTAAACGAAAGGGGGAAGTGTTATGAAAATTAAAGCAGCTTTGGATCGTATCCCAGGGGGTATGATGGTGGTACCATTATTATTAGCTGCTCTGATCAATACGTTTGCACCGCATTTGTTAAGAATTGGGAATTTTACGCAATCTTTGTTTGTAGATGGTGGTAGCACATTGATAGCGTTGTTCTTGGTATGTGCCGGGGCGCAAATTAATGTCAGGAATGTGGGTGTTTCCTTAGGGAAAGGTATTACTTTATTAGGAGTAAAATGGCTTGTTGCTGCTATTATTGGTTGTATTGCTTATGTATTTGCAGGAACAAACGGTTTGTTCCTAGGATTAGCACCGATAGCGATTATTGCTGCTATGAGCAATAGTAATGGTGGTATGTACATGGCGCTTGTCGGTCAATATGGTAAAAATGATGATAGGGCTGCGTATTCTGTTTTAGCGCTTAATGACGGACCATTTTTGACCATGGTTGCCTTATCTATTTTTGGCGCTATAGGGTTTGTCAATGGTTTATTTTCAGCAAAGGATTTCATTTCTGTTCTCTTACCGGTTGTTGTCGGAATGGTCTTAGGGAATCTAGATCATGCTATGCGAGATTTTCTTTCAAAAGGCTCGGATATGTTGATTCCATTTTTTGCTTTTGCATTAGGTATGAGCATCGATTTTAGGTCGATTGTGACCGGTGGTCTTTCAGGAATATTGCTAGGGGTCATGACTGTTTTAATCACTGGGACCACAGGTTATTTTGTCTTTAAGCTATTTGGTTGGAACCCTATTGTTGGAGCATCGGAAGGTTCGACGGCGGGAAATGCGGTGGCAACACCAGCTGTCATTGCATCGGCGAATGCCGCCTTTTTACCACTGGCAAAAATAGCGACAGTACAAGTTGCAGCAAGCACGGTGACAACGGCTATTCTGTTGCCTGTATTCGTTGCCTTTTTGGTCAAACGATTAGAGAGAAAAGGCAAGCTTGCACAGTATGTTACAGATAGAAATTAAGTTGATAGAGTTTGGAGGGGGACTTTTGTGAAACTGGCAATGATTGCCGACGATTTAACGGGTGCAAATGACAGCGGGGTTCAGCTTGTTAGGTACGGTATTGATACGTCAGTGTTATTTAAAAATGAAGTTGAAGCTCTCACAAAACATGAAGGCATTGTTATTGATACGGATAGTCGGTCTTTATCAAAAGAGGAAGCTTATAAAAAAGTAAGAGATGTTGCTGAATTCTTAAAACAAGGTGTATTTGATGTTATATATAAGAAAATAGACTCTACATTAAGAGGAAATGTCGGTGTCGAAATAAATGCCTTGTACGATAGTTTTCAGCCAGATGTTGTTATCGTTGCCCCTGCTTTCCCTAAAAATCGTCGTTTTACGAAAGATGGACATCATTATTTGGATGATAAACGTCTAAATGAAACGGAAATTGCACTTGATCCGAAAACGCCTGTCAAGGAGTCCTATATCCCTAAGTTATTAGAAGAGCAGACGGGAAGAAGCGTTGGTCTCATCAATTATAATGAATTGACTGGTGATAATCAGGACATCATTAAAAAGATAAAGAACTACGTTCAGAGTGGCATACATTATATTGTATTTGATGCCGTGTCCGAAGACGATCTTAAAAAAATTGCAACAATTGGTGTTCAAGGTCAGTTAACGGTCTGCTGGGTCGGATCAGCAGGGCTAGTGAATTATTTACCTGAAATGTATCATTTAAAACATTATCAAATTGAGCCAAGAACATTCAGTGCGGAAAATCCCGTCATGATGGTTGTCGGGAGTGTCAGTCCAGTGACGCGTGCTCAGCTTGATAAAGTATTGGAATCCTCGGACGTAGTTGGCTTAGAACTCGATTCGGTTGCAGTTGTGACAGATGCCGAGACAAGGCAACGAGAAATTGAGCGAGTTGTAGAAAAAGCTACCGCTGTTTTAGAAAATAAACAGGATATTGCTTTATATTCTTCTGGTAGTCGTGAGGATATTATTGAAGCTCAAGAAGCCGGTAATGCCTATGGTTTAGATGATCGTCAAGTCAGCAATGCCATTTCTGAGGCATTGGGTCAAGTGGCCACTTTTTTAGTTGAATCATTTACATTTAATGGTTTGGTTTTGACGGGTGGAGATACTGCAAAACAAATATGTAATCAATTAAATGTGGTTGGTTTTCATCTTATCGACGAGGTAGAGACTGGCATTCCTTTAGGCTTGGCAATAGGAGAAAAACAGTTTTTTGCCATCACGAAAGCAGGCGCTTTTGGAACGGATTATTCGTTGTTGAACTCAATTAAAAAGTTTCAAGGAGATGTATGATATGAAGCCGGTAGTTGGAATTACAATGGGAGATGCAGCAGGAATTGGGCCAGAGATCATTGTCAAAGCGTTGGACACGAAAGAGCTTTATGAAACCTGTCGCCCGATTGTTATTGGTGATGCAAAGATATTGGAACGTGCGCGGGGGATTGTGGAAGCTGATCTTCAGATTCATACGGTTAAGGAAGTGAGTGAAGCACAGTTTGCTTACGGGACGATTGATTGTATCGATTTAGATTTATTGCCAGCTGATCTTCCATTTGGACAAATTTCACCCGCAGCAGGGGATGCCGCCTTTCGTTTTATAGAGAAGGCTGTCGATCTTGCTAAAAAACATGAGATTCAAGCCATTTGTACGGCGCCACTTAATAAAGAGGCATTGCATAAAGGTGGTCATATATTCCCAGGACATACTGAGATTTTAGCTGAATTAACGGGCACACAAGATTACTCCATGATGCTGTCTTCGCCTAAGCTTAAGGTGATTCATTTGACAACGCATGTTGGTTTGATACAGGCTATTGATAACATTAATCCTGAGCGTACTTATATGGTGATTAAGCTTGCTCACGATACGTTGACACGCGCTGGAAAGAAGCAGCCGAGCATTGCTGTCTGTGGCATTAATCCACATGCTGGTGAGCACGGGTTGTTTGGCAGAGGTGAGGAAGAAGAAAAATTGATTCCGGGTATAAAAAAAGCTCAGGCAGAGGGTATTAATGTGTCAGGTCCACATCCCGCAGATACATTGTTTTTTAGGGCGGGACGGGGTGATTTTGATATTGTGGTTGCCTGCTATCATGATCAAGGCCATGCGCCTATCAAAGTGTTGGGCTTAGAGGCTGGAGTGAACATTACTGTTGGCTTAAAAGGTGGAGTTATTCGGACCTCTGTGGATCATGGGACAGCTTTTGATATTGCTGGAAAAAATATGGCTGACAAACGCAGTATGCTTGCAGCTATTGAATCTGCTATTGAACTTGCACCTAAGCAATGAAAATAATTTAAAAAGAGGGCTGAGGTAATACCCAGTCATTGAACAGAGTGATACTTGCCAATACATGTGTTGGCAAGTATCACTCTTTTGTAAATGAAGTATAGAACATTGAGCATGTGGATGGCCGTTTTCAGAATGCTCGCTTTCCTCGGGCACGGCCTTCGACACACAGGATGTGTTGCCCGTGGAAAGCGAAGTAGATTGTTAAAAAGTGGTTAATGGTTAATAAGGAAATTCAGGTAAACTTAGCACATCTCTTGTGCGTCGGGGGAAAGTGAGCATTCTAGAGTGGGGATATCAACTTTACTCCCCATGGATGATTAACATCAGTTATTAAAAAAGCTTTGTATTATTTATGTTTTGTGCCCCAAAGGTTAGATGTTAGAGTGTGACTCTGATTTTTGGTGGTCACCTCATAAGCGAAATCTTTTTTACGGTTTCAGACTCGTTTTGTTTCAGCCTTTTTAGTTGCTTTTGGAAAGCGGTTTCTTTATACTTATAATTAAGTCATCTGATGACCTGTTGATTGAAGAATGTATGCGAAGGAATTTCCTGAGGTGAGGATTTATTGAATTATAAAAAAATAAAAAATAAGAAAATCTATGAAGTTGTCATAGATGAGCTTTTGCACATGATTCGTGCGGGGAAATTGAAGCAGGGTGAGAAGCTGGATTCTGTTCAGCAGCTTGCTGAAAATTTTCAAGTGGGGCGCTCAGCGATTCGGGAGGCTTTAAGTGCTCTGCGTGTTATGGGGCTCGTCGACATGCGACAAGGTGAAGGGACTTATGTAACTGAACATAATCCAGCAGCCTTATCTAAAGCTATGTTTAGTGCCCTTTTAATGGATGAAAAGGACATCAGGGATCTGTTGGAAGTCCGTAAAATTTTAGAGTTAGGTGTTGTCCAATCCGCTGCTGCTTACAGAACAAAGTCGGATTTGAAGGATTTAAAAGCAGCGCTCATGGCAATGAAGGAGGCAGGGGATGAAGAATTAGGAGAGAAAGCTGATCTTGACTTTCATATGAGCCTTGCACATGCTTCGCAAAATCAGTTACTTGTTCACTTAATGTCAAATGTGTCTGAAATTATGGTTGAAGCCATGCGTGAAACACGAAAATTATGGTTGTTTTCTCAGCATCATACAGTCGAACAGCTTTTTTTAGAACATCAGGAAATCTATGAAGCTATAAAACTGAGAGATGGTGAAGCGGCACAGCGGTGCCTGCTCAGGCATTTAGAAAAGGTCGAGATGACATTATTAAACTATCATCAGAAATAACAGGGTGATGTTCAGCAGTTTTTATTGGTAGCGATAGCATAATGAGGGTGTTTCCGAAGTTATATCGATCAAGAAGGAGAGGGGTATATTGAAAGTATCCTTGTTTGTGACCTGTCTGTCAGAAATGTTTTATCCTCATGTAGCAAAAGACATGACGGAAGTCTTAGAACGCCTTAACTGTGAGATTGAATTTCCAGCAGGACAAATTTGCTGCGGGCAACCAGCTTTTAATAGTGGTTATTTGCAGGATGCGAAAAAAGCAGCAAAACAGATGATAGAGGCATTTGAAGCGGCTGAATATGTGGTAACGCCGTCGGGCTCTTGTGCGGCCATGTTTAAAGAATATCCAAGTATGTTTGAAGAAACTGATATTACCTGGAGGAAAAAGGCGGAAGGGCTTGCTAATAAAACCTATGAATTATGTCAGTTTATTGTCAATGTGTTGGGTGTAGAAGACCTGGGGGCATCTTTTCCTGCAAAAGCGACCTATCATACTTCCTGTCACATGATTCGATTATTAGGGGAAACGGAAGCACCTTTTAAATTATTAAGTCATGTTAAAGGTCTTGAGCTTGTCCCACTGCCAAATAATCATGATTGCTGTGGGTTTGGTGGTACGTTTTCTGTAAAAATGGCTCCCATTTCTGAACAGATGGTTGATGAAAAGATTAAGCATGTAGAAGAAACAGGCGCTCATGTTCTGATCGGGTCAGATAATGGCTGTTTGATGAATATTCAGGGGCGGATCACACGTCAAGGTAAACAAGTTAAAGTGGTGCATATAGCTGAAATATTGAATCACCAAGAGGAGGGGGGAATATTACATGCCAATGAAAATAGGAACGGAGCCCTTCTTTGAACGTGTGGATCATAGCCTTCATGATGATTTTATGCGTCAAGCGATGGTATCTGCGCAAGATAGTTTAAGAAATAGAAAGCTGGCGGCAACGACTGAGGATGAATCATTACTGGATTGGGAGCTCTGGAGAAATGCTGGAGAGGAGATCAGGAGACACACACTTGAGAATCTTGATTACTATCTTGAGCAATTGAGTGAGCACTATGCGGCGAGAGGAGGCCATGTCTTTTTTGCATCAACGGCTGAGGAGGCCAATCAGTATATTCAAGAGACCATTCAAAAAAAACAAGCGAAGCGTGTCGTTAAAGCCAAGTCAATGGTCACCGAAGAAATTGGGTTAAATGAAGCGTTGGAAGATATCGGTTGTCACGTACTTGAATCAGATCTTGCTGAATATATTTTGCAGATTGACGATCATGATCGTCCTTCTCATATTGTTGTGCCTTCTTTGCATAAGAATAAAGAGCAAATTCGCGATGCATTTAAGGAAAAGCGTGGGTATTCAGCATCTGAAAAGCCGGAGGAACTCGCTGCTTTTGCTAGGGAAGATTTACGTGAGGCTTTTTTAAAAGCTGAGGTAGGGATAACGGGATGCAATTTTGCTGTTGCTGATTCGGGAACCATTGCGCTGGTGACAAATGAGGGAAATGCCAATATGGTAGCAACATTGCCAGATACACTTATCACTGTAATGGGCATGGAAAGAATTGTTCCTTCATGGGAAGAGCTTGATGTGCTCGTTACCCTTCTTTGTAGAAGTGCCGTCGGGCAAAAATTAACAACCTATGTGACAGGTTTAACGCCAGATCTTGAAGCAGACAGTATTGACAGTCCAAAGGATTACCATCTGGTCATTGTTGACGGTGGACGTTCTAAGGCATTAGGGACGGAATTTCAGTCAGTTTTACACTGTATCCGCTGTGCGGCTTGTGTCAATGTGTGCCCTGTGTATCGTCATATCGGAGGGCAAGCTTATGGCTCCATTTATCAAGGACCTATCGGAGCAGTACTCTCACCCATTCTTGGGGGTTACGAGGAGTACGGGGAACTGCCTTATGCCTCAAGTTTATGTGCAGCGTGCACAGAAGCGTGTCCGGTGAAGATTCCCCTCCATGAGCTCTTGATTAAGCATCGTCAGCGGTATGTAGCTGGGGGAGGGCATCCGAAGGTGAGTGAAAAGCTCTCTATGAAAGCCTTTGGTATGGGAGCGAGCTCACCATTACTTTTTAAAATGGCAAGGGAAGTGGTTCCGACCATGTTAGCGCCCTTTACGCAGGATGATCGTATTGAGCAGGGACCTGGGCCGATGAAGCTTTGGACAAAAATTCGTGATTTTCCTGCTCCAAGTCGCACGAATTTTCGCAAGTGGTTTGCAGATCATACGCAGAAGATGGGTGATGACTTATGACACGAGGAATGATTCAACACCGTGAGCCCTTTTTGAATACAATTGCTGAAAGACTTGGAAGAGACCGTAGGCAAAGCCTTCATAAACCATCCTGGCAATACCAACCGCAACTTGAGGTTTACAAAGGGCATTCTCAGGAGAACTTACTGACCATTTTTAAAGAGGCCTGTGAATCGGTTCATACAGAAGTGCGTGAGATAGTCACAATGGATCTTGCCAGGCGATTGAATGAAACCATCGAGGATTATGGTGGAGGTCCTATTGTGATTGGAAAGGATCAGCGATTTGTAGATTTTAAATTAATGGAGACCTTACAAGCCTTTGAAGTTCACCAATGGGATCTGCAATTGAGACAAGAAAATATTGAAAAGGCAGCAGAAGCCAATATTGGTATTTCCTTTAGTGATATATCGTTGGCTGAATCGGGAACAACAGTGTTTTTACATAATAAAGAAAAGGCGCGTGCAATCAGCTTATTGCCCCGTTGTTCGATTGTTATTATTCCAAAAAGTACGCTTGTCCCGCGAATCACTCAAGCAGTGCAAGAGATTGATCAACGTGTGAAGGCGGGTGAGGAGATTGAAGCTTATATCAATATGATCTCGGGACCGAGTAATAGTGCTGATATTGAAATGAATTTAGTGATCGGGGTGCATGGTCCAGTCAAGGTTGTTTATTTGCTTGTCAATGATAGATGATGATAAAACAGTTGAACTCATCTGAGCAACATGCTAGAGTTAATGTGAAGTGTCATTTTAATAGAATGTGAGCACTAGGGGAGCTGGTGAGATCAGCTGAGATTAAGACTGATAAGTCTTTGACCCTTGGGACCTGATCTGGTTTGGACCAGCGTAGGGAAGTCGCGATTGATCATTGTTATGAATGATTATTGCAGTCATACGGACGCAAGCCTATTTCTGGTTTGCGTCTTTTATTTTTATGAGCTGATGAAGCATTGATAAGCTATGATTGTTGGAAGCATGCTTGCTTAGCTTATTTTTAACAAGCTTATACTATTATCAATCATTTATTTATGAAATGATCGGGAAAGGATGGGATGAACACATGAAAACAGCATTGACGATTGCCGGATCAGATTCCTCTGGAGGAGCGGGAATTCAAGCAGATTTAAAAACCTTTTCAGCCTTAGGTGTTTATGGAATGAGTGTGCTTACGGCTGTGACTGCTCAAAATACACAAGAGGTACGTGATGTAGAAGAGTTGTCTCCTAAAATCATTTCAGGACAAATCGATGCTATTTTTCAGGATATTGATGTAGATAGTGTTAAAATTGGCATGTTGTTCAACGAACAAGTCATTCGTGTAATCGTTGACTGTTTAAACATGTATCAGCCTTATCCGATTATTGTAGATCCCGTGATGGTATCTAAAAGTGGCTATGATTTATTGCAGCCGGCAGCGAAGACTGCCTTGCTTACGGAGCTGGTGCCGATGGCAACTCTTATTACGCCAAACTTAAGAGAGGCTGAGGCACTTTTGGGATATTCCGTGACAACTTTGAACGAAATGGAGTCAGCGGCGAAAGCACTTGTTCGTCTAGGTTCAAAAGCGGTGCTTATCAAAGGCGGGCATCTTAAAGGAGAGGCGGTGGATGTTTTATTTGATGGCACGGATATGCATTATTTTTCTCGAGAGCGTATAGAAACGAAAAACACGCATGGTACAGGTTGTACATTGTCTTCGGCTATTGCGGCTTTCATGGCAAAAGGCGATGCTTTAGCTGTGGCTGTTGAAAAGGCTAAACACTATATACATGGAGCTATATCTGAAGGCTTATCAGTAGGGCATGGGCATGGACCCACACATCATTTTCATGAGTGGTACACCCAAGAAGGGATTAGAAAGTAATGGAAGGAGATGTAGCCATGGATACTTCTGAACGCATAGATTATTCAGTTTATCTTATTACACAGCCGTATAGCCCTGAGCACAAGGACATGTATTTTGCTAATTTAGAAGCTGCTTTAAGGGGTGGGGTGACGCTTGTTCAATTACGTGAAAAGGCGTTGTCTACAAGGGATCTTTTACAGCTAGCATTAAAAGTGAAACAGATGACGGCGGCATATCATGTGCCCCTTATTATAAATGACCGACTTGATATTGCATTAGCAGCGGGGGCTGACGGGCTCCATGTTGGTCAAGAAGACTTACCTGTTAGTCTGGTGAGACGTTTTTTAGGGAAGGATAAAATCATCGGTGCTTCAGCAAAAACTGTTCAACAAGCTCGGCAAGCAGTAGATGAGGGAGCAGATTATTTAGGAGTGGGATCGATCTTTCCAACCACGTCAAAAACAGATGCAGCGCTTATTTCAATAGAAACAGTGCGTTTGATTAAGCAATTGGTCTCGCTTCCGGTGGTCGCAATTGGTGGGATTTCTCTAAGCAACATCGATGCTTTAGAAAATGAAGATCTGGCAGGTGTAGCGGTCATATCAGCGATTCTCTCTGCTGATGATCCAGAGCAAATCGCACATCGTTTCAAAGAAGTGATGAGTGGGAGAAAGACATGATAAATCCTTAAGAGAAGGTCAAATATCAAGTATCATTGACGATCAGTGAGGTCAATTTAGCCAATTGACCGGTGAGAATGGATGATTTTTTTGCGATATAAGCATTGACAGAGAGTGTGGCGTTTTTCTGCATTATTTCCTGTTTTGGTATAGCTTTTCCAGATTTTTGACGTCATTTGGAACATTGGAATAAAAATGTTGACTTATGACCAGCTGGTTATGTATACTTTTGATTAATGACCAGTGGGTCTAGAAAGTGAGGATGGAGTATGACAGTGACGGCTGTACAAACACAGACAGAACAAAATTTCAAAAGGGCACCCATTGTCGCGATTATGTTAATTGGAGCGTTTGTTGGATTATTGAATGAAACACTTTTGACGACAGCACTCCCACATATCATGAATGATTTCAACGTATCAGAAAATTCGGTGCAATGGTTAACAACGGTTTATTTATTAACCAATGGTATTATGTTGCCCATCAGTGCCTTTTTAATTGTAAAATTCTCAACACGAAACCTCTTTATGACATCCATGATTTTATTTATCATTGGAACCTTAATTGCTGCACTTTCTCAATCTTTTGGTGTTTTGCTTGTAGCTAGAATTGTGCAAGCGGCAGGTTCAGGCGTCATGATGCCACTGATGATGAATGTTTTTCTAAGGATTTTCCCAGAAGAGAAAAGAGGGGCGGCAATGGGGTTATCTGGCATTGTCATTTCCTTTGCCCCAGCCATAGGTCCGTCATTATCCGGGTGGTTGGTTGAAAATTATGATTGGCGTTCTCTGTTCTATGTTGTTTTACCTATTGCAGTTCTCGTCGTGATTTTTGCTTTTGTTTATATGAAAAATGTTATTCCTTTGACGCGACCTAAAATCGATATGTTATCGATCCTGACGTCTTCGGTAGGCTTTGGTGGATTGCTATATGGTTTTAGCAACGCAGGAAGCAAGGGTTGGGGAAGTCCGTATGTTTACATCAGTTTGATTGTTGGTGCGATTGTACTCATCTTCTTTATTTGGCGGCAACTGTCTATGAAGAATCCATTATTGGAGTTCAGAGTGTTTAAAATCGGTACATTTGCTTTAACCATTTGTCTTTCTATGGTTGTGCTGACGTCTTTGATTGGGGCGGAGACCATGTTGCCTCTTTATATGCAAAATATGCGACATTTTACGGCGTTTGATTCAGGACTCATGATGTTGCCAGGAGCTATTATATTGGGAATCATGTCTCCAATCATTGGTATGATATTTGATAAGGTTGGAGCAAAATGGTTAGCGGTGATTGGATTGGCAATTACGGTGCTTGGAACATTACCATTTGTCTTTTTGGATCAATCAACATCCTTTGCCTTTTTATCGATCATGTATGCGATTCGGATGTTTGGTATAGCGATGGCGATGATGCCAATTTTTGCAGATGGTTTGAATCAATTACCGCAAAATATGCACCCACATGGGACTGCGATGATGAATACCCTTCAACAAGTCAGTAGCTCAATTGGAACAGCAGTATTATTTACAATTATGAGCAATGTGACAAGGCATCAGCTTAGTAGTGGTCACGTATCTAATATGATTACGGCAAATATTCATGGTGTGAACGTTGCTTTCATTGTTGTGGTTTGTCTGGCGACCGTGTCAATGGTGTTGGCTTTCTTCCTTAAAGGTCGAAAGGCAAAAATGCCGGAGAAGGATGCCATGGAACCACAGGCTGTGCCTGCAACTGAAAATTAATAAAACGATAACATCTTTTCATTTTTGAAGGGATGTTATTTTATGATGAAGAAGGGCATAGATAATAAATAATAAAAAAGTACAATAAAAGGAATGACACGCATTGTGATCAGAGTGATGACTGAAAAGGGAGAAACCAAACTGCCTGTGAATATCGGAAATGTGGTTGCGAATCTTAGTGATAACCAGTGGGTTTGGGTAGATTTTTCACTGTCGGAAGAAGAGGATATACAGCTATTAAGTGACGTGTTTCATTTTCATCCGCTAGCCATTGAGGACTGTTTGCAGTTTCTACAGCGACCAAAATTGGATTATTATGATGGCTATAATTTTTATGTTTTACATGCCTTAAATCAAGAAACATCAGAAGTGGAAGAAGTAGATATCTTTGTTTCTGAGCGCTTTTTGGTTTCATTCCGTCATGACCCTGTAGTAGAAATCGATGAGGTTTGGAATAGTGTTATCCTATCTAAAAAAATCGATTCTCCAGCGCAGTTGTTTTATCATATTTTGGATAAAATTGTCGATATGTATTTTCCTGCTGCCTATAATCTTGAAGATGCACTGAGTGATTTAGAAGACAAGCTGGAAGAGCGTATTAAGGGAAGCTTAATCGATCAAATCTTTGATACGCGTAAGGATTTGATCAAATTAAGGCGCTCTTTTCAATCCACCCGGGAGCTTGTGTATAGAATGTTGAATTCTGAGCGACTCAAGGAAGTGGCGGAGCATAAGGTTTATTTTAATGATATATATGATCATCTTCTTCGGCTGGCAGAGATCGTTGAGTCAAGCCTTGAGTTGACAGCGGATATGCGTGATAGCTATTTTTCTCTTAACTCTAATCGTATGAATGCCATCATGATGACATTGACAGTCATTTCTGCTATTTTTATCCCATTGACCTTCATTGTGGGTGTGTATGGGATGAACTTTGATAATATGCCAGAGCTTCATTGGCACTATGGTTATTATGGTGTGATGGTGATGATGCTTGTGATCGGTGTGTGTATGGTGATATGGTTCGCTAAGAAAGGTTGGTTTAAATCTTAGAAGTATTGGGTGAAACCAGGTAAATGATGTGTTTTATAGAATGAAGTAAAAATGGCTGGGATCAATTCAGTCATTAAAAAGAGTGATACTTGCCAATACATTTTGGTAGGGTCACTCTTTTTTTCTACCTACAAGACATGTTAGCTTCGGTAATGACTGAGTGTGTGGAATGTCCGTCTAAAACGGCTCGCTTTCTAAAGACATTAAAGATGTTCCTTTTAAATAGTGTTCATACATCCACTTTAGCAACCTACTTCGCTTTCCGCAGGCACGGCTTTAGCTCCTTGGGATCGTTATCATTTTCTCAAGTGGATCTCGGACACATGCTGTTCCGTAGGAGTCTGCGTAGGTTGCTTTCGTTAATGTGTATGTTTATATCATAGAAAAGTGATTGATCTTTTTTATTTGTTCTGGAGCTGACATTACTGGTTTATGACATATCAGACGAGACAAATGGCGATCCATCCTGTATTCATGAGTCTATTAGCTTTTCATGAAGGTCTTCTGTCGTATGTGCTCTTCTAAAGCAAGAAGGAGTAACCGCTTTCTTTTGTCTGAAAACACGTGAAAAGGTATTAAAAGATTGATAACCTACCTCTGTAGCGATGTCTGTAACTGACATATCAGTTGATAGTAAAAGGCTACAGGCATGACGAATACGAGTTTCATGTAAGAAGTTAATGAAATTTAAACCAACTTGCTGTTTAAACTGTTCGCTTAAATAAGACATGCTGACGTTGAACTGATCGGACAATCGGGAGAGTGTTATTTCTTCATTAAAATGAGCGTGTATATAATGAACGATTGGCCAGATCATACCGTTGGCTTGCTTGATTGGAATCGCTAAAAGGGTGTTTTGTTCTTGGCGTAGCCGATCAAAATAGATGAGAAGTTCGATGATTCTCGCCTTAATTAAAATATTTTTCCAATTTTTTTCTGATTGATATTCTTGATAAATGCTATCCAAAATTCTTTCAAATGAAAGGAATGAATCTTGCGCTAATTGGATGAAGGAAGGGCGATTTTCATCATCCATGCCGTTGTATAAGAGATGCGTGAGACCAAGGTCCTTTTGACTGGGATCAATGATCAACTCTAAGTCAAAATTACAGTTATATAAGGTAAGTGGATGCCCTTTATGAGCACGGATGTCATGAATTTGGTAGGGAGAAACAAATGTAAAGGTGCCAGGATTTAATAAATGTGTTTTGCCATTAATGGTTTCAGTGCCATTGCCTTCCAAAACTAATGAAAATTCTAGAAAATCATGGCGATGGGCTGGAAAATAATTGTCAACATGATTGATGGATAAGTGAAAGGGAAAAGCGCTATGCATGTTTGGATAATCGGATAGGTATTTCGGGATTAAAGTCATCGGTATGGGCTCTCCTTTATCTGAAAAAATGAGAGATTTCTCCTAATTTATGGAACGTATTTTTAATAAGCTTAGTTTAACATAAATTAGTGTAAGAGATTAATCATAAGAAAAGAGGGGTAATATGACATTTGCTTTTATGACAGCGAACTATGTGGCAAAGGAATTAAATTATACCAATAGCCTTGAATGGAAAAAGTGTCAGGAAGCAACCGTGGCTGCCTTCCACGGACCGAATTTTGAATCAAAGTTTGAAGAATTGATCGATACCGTTAAAACATTGAAGTTTGATGCGATTGAGCTATGGGTTGCTCATTTAGATCCATTCAAAGCAACTCCTAAAATGATCGAGACCGCTAAAAGAATATTAAGTGCCTATGAGATAGACGTGATCTCTTATACAGCTGGATTTGGTTCTCCCGGAGCAACAAGAGAGGAAGCTAAGAAAGTATTTGAAACAGCTAAAGAGATTGGAGCGCCGGTCTTAGCTCAACATCTTCATCGTGATAATGGAGAAATCGTTAAAGAATTTGCGGAGGCGTACCATATTTACATGGGATTAGAAAATCACCCAGAAAAAACACCTCAGGAAGTCATAAAAATCATTGCACCTTTTACACCCTGGCTGGGGTCAGCAATTGATACAGGTTGGTTTGCAACCCAAGGCTATGATCCTGTTCGTGCTGTTAGAGAATTGAAGGATTATCTTGTTCATGTTCACTTGAAGGATGTAAAGGCAGCAGGGGCACATGACACCTGTACATTGGGTGATGGCATTGTTGACATTAAGGGTGTGATGGCGGAATTAAAAGCGATTGGTTATTCTGGTCCAATGACGGTTGAACACGAACCACATTTACATGATCCAACTGAAGATATTAAGGAAAGTTTAAAGCGTGTGCAACAATGGTCGTCTGAATTGTAATCGTTTACTTTTGAAATAAATGACAAATAGAAAAAGTGCGAGAGGGATGAGGAGAATGACACAACAGAAAACACGGTTGGGCATCATTGGTGCAGGATCAATTGCAAACGTTCATATGGAAACATTTAGTAAGTTACCTGAAGAAGCAGAATTCGTTGCAGTAACAGATGTTTATGCTCCCTTAGCTGAAAAGATGGCAGCAAGCTATGATATACCTCGAGTCTATGCGACACCTGAAGAGGTTTTTGCTGATGAAAAAGTGGAAGCTGTCATTATCGCTGTTCCCAATAAATTTCATGCACCGCTTGCTGTGCAAGCACTTAAAGCAGGGAAGCATGTTTTGGTAGAAAAGCCAATGGGTATCAATGCTGAGGCGGCAAAGGAGATTGTTAGAATTCAACGTGAGACAGGGAAAGTGGTGATGGTAGGACACCAAATGCGTTGGGGTTGGCAATCTCGAGCGATTAAACAGCAGATTGATGCTGGGGAGCTAGGAAACATTTATAATGCCAAAACAGGCTGGTGGCGTCGTAAGGGAATTCCGGGCTGGGGAACTTGGTTCACGCAAAAGGAAGTAGCAGGTGGGGGACCGCTGATTGATATTGGTGTGCATATGCTTGACCTTGCTCTTTATTTGATGGGCGATCCTAAGCCAGTATCCGTGTTTGGATCTACCTATGCTGAATTTGGTCCTAAAAAACGGGGAATTGGTAATTGGGGAATACCTAATTGGAACGGTTCCTATGATGTTGAAGATTTAGCAACCGCTCTTATTAGAATGGAGGATGGTTCGACTCTTTCCCTTGAAGTGAGCTGGGCGGTTAATATGGATAGTGATAACGAACCTTTTATTCACCTTATGGGTTCGGAAGGCGGAGCCTCATTGGTTGGAGACGGGTACAAGTTTCTAACCGAAAAATTTGATCAGCCTGTTGATATTGAAGGTAAACAGGTGGATGATGCCGAAGATCGTGTGTTGCTGAGTCAACACTTTCTAGAATGTATTCGTGAAGGTAAGGAGCCCATCACCTCGGCACTGAGCGGTTTGAAAACGAACCTTGTTCTTGATGCTATCTTTGAATCCTCAAGGACAGGGCATGAAGTTCAGCTAGATTGGAATATTTAAGATTGAGAGGTTGGTTAAGCTAAAATTTTTATGTAGTTATCAAAATGTTCTGCTTCAAAGGGTACGGATATTAAGTCTTTTCGGAAAACATCTATATTACTTTCTTGTAGGGACTCTGACATATGGCATTCTTGTCGGAGTCTCTATATTTTGATTTTCTGTTTTTTTAGTATTTGATCTAGGTTTTAAACCTAGGAGGCTTTGTAAATTGCTTTCACTTAAATGCGGCACATCCGTGTACCAACATCGAAGCTAGCACATCCTGTGCGTCGTAAGCTGGGTAATAAAGCGCTCAAGTCGATTAAGTCCCTGCTCTAAGATATCTTCCGAATAAGCATAGGATAGTCTAATATAGTTGTCCCCATAGGATGAAAAGGCATCGCCTGGAACAACCGCTAGCTTTTCGGTGGCGAGCAACGTCTCAGCGAATTTATTGGATGACATACCAAACTTTTCGATGGAAGGAAAGAGGTAAAAGGCGCCTCCAGGCTTGGTTGTAGGCAATCCCATTTCCAAAAGTCGTTTGTATGCATAATCAAGACGTTTTTGGTAAGTCTTCCGCATGACAGCTGCATCATCCATACCATTTGTTAAAGCTTCTAGCCCAGCATATTGGGTAATGGATGAGACGCAAGTGACATTATATTGGTGTACCTTTAAGAGCTGTGTTGTAATTTCTTTGGGAGCTAAAAGAAAGCCCATTCGCCAGCCTGTCATAGCATGTGACTTAGATAGACCGTTGATAACGATGGTTTTTTCTCTCATGCCATCAAAGGTTGCTATAGATGCGTGTTGAATTCCGTAAGTGAGTTCACTATAAATTTCATCAGAAATAATGAAGATGTTTTTATCTTTAAGGTAAGCAGTGAGTGCTTCAAGCTCTGTTCGTGTTAGAACCATGCCAGTTGGATTGGATGGATAGGGTAAAATGAGGCATTTTGTTTTAGCTGTTATCATCTTTTTAATGCCGTCAACAGTTAATTTAAAGTCAGTAGTTGTCGTATCAATGTGCACTGGTTGAGCCTGACACATGTGAATTACTGGCTCATAGCCTGGATAAATGGGTCCGGGAAGCAGTACCTCATCGCCGGGCTCTAACAAAGTGCGCAAGGTGATATCAATAGCTTCACTTGCTCCGGTGGTTGCGATGATTTCTGTTTCAGCATCGTAATGAAGCTGATATTTTTTTTCAACAAATTGTTGAATCGCCTGGCGGAGGTTGAGCATGCCTGCATTATGTGTATAACTTGTATGATTTTGGTCAATCGCACGTTTGGCAGCTTCTTTAATATGCTTTGGAGTCGGAAAATCGGGTTGACCGATGGTCAGCGACATTGCTCCTGGATAATTGGCAACTTTATTAAAAAAACGGCGAATACCACTTATTTGAATAGCCTTCACACGAGGGTTTAATAATTCTTTCAACACGATCTTCCTTTTTGTAAAAATTTTATCGTTAAACGCGTTTTTCGTCAATCCATCTGTATGAATTGATCAGATAGGGTGGTTGGCAAAATGATTGAGGTGAGCTCGGTGTTGTGGAATGAGTGATGCAAAAGGAAAACGGTGCTTATATCTTATATGAGATAGCACTATTGTTAGCGGTATGATGATGTGAATGGTAGGTGATGTTCTTAAATTCAATTCGTTTAATCTAGGTAAAGTCAAGGGCAGATTTGCGGGTTATTTGATCGATTAGGTGTTCCGCCGATTGATAGGGGGGAGATGAGGATGGAGTCCTCGTGCGGGGAAACGCTCAGGACTGATATCTATGATGATGTCAAACTGTTTTAAGGATCAAACCGTCAGCTTTTTTAATTATTTATAAGCCTTCGATTGGCGCTCCTTTAATTTCAGGACAATGTAAAAATTAAGCAGAACCAAACTGACAGCAATCCATATGACAAAAAAGTGCAGAGGCAGTTGGATGACAAAGTTGTTGATTAGAAAAGATGAAGACAAGAGAAGTAGGGCAATAGGTAATAATAGTGTTTGAATTAATTTCATCTCAAATCTCTCCTTAGAGTACATCCTTCTACAATCAGTTTACCATGATCAGCGCCCTTTTTAGATAAAAAATATAACAGTTAAGTGACAAAAAAGGTGCAAAATTTATAATATTTTAAGAAATTTAATCAAAAGAATACAGGGAGTGTTCGTGTGTCAACGCCAAAGCTAACACATCCTGTGCGTTGTGGAGTAGGCTCTTGTTAATGCTGCTGCTTCCAGGGTATGTTTTAAAAGCATTGAAATTGTCACAGGACCAATGCCACCAGGAACGGGAGTGATAGCACTAGCGTTTTCATAACAAGCCGCATAATCGACGTCACCAATATTGTTTTTGTTATAGCCTGCGTCTAATACGACAGCGCCTTTTTTAATCCAATCCCCTTGGATGAGCTCGGGGTGGCCGACGGCAGCGACTACAATATCTGCTTGCTGAATGATGCCTGCAAGATTTTTTGTATGGGAATGGCAAATTGTCACCGTTGCATCGCGATTAAGAAGCAATGCAGAGACAGGTTTACCTAAAATGGGGCTCCTGCCAACAACAACAGCGTGTTTACCAGCAATTGTCAGCTTATAGAAATCAAGAACTTTTATGATAGCGGCTGGTGTACAAGAAGCGTATTTGCCGAAGCCTAAGGCTGTTTGCCCATATCCAATGCTCGTTACCCCATCGACATCCTTCGCAATATTTATGGCTTCAAACGCCTGCCGCTCATCTATATGGGAGGGAACGGGATGTTGAAGCAAGATACCGTGGACAGCTTCATCTTGATTAAGCTTCTCAATAGTATCTAAGAGCTCCTTAGTGGTTGTCTCTTTTGACAGGTGAATTTGACGGGAGTCTATGCCTATTTTTTTACAAGCGTTGTTTTTCATCCTCACGTATGTTTCTGAAGCAGGATCGTCTCCAACTAAGATCGTGGCAAGGCAAGGGATGATACCGTACGTTTTTAAATCTTGAACCTGTATAGCTAGTTGTTCTTTGATGGTTTGTGAGATGCGCTTTCCATCTAAAATGATCGTTTCCATGTTACTCCTCCCAACATAATTAAAAGAGATAAGAAGACTCCTTAACACATCTTCTTATCTCTTGCCCAGACGACCCGACACTATAACCATGTAGCTTCCTTATGGTCGATTCCACAATTGTCGTCAGTTGCTACACGGTACCTTTATTTGTACTAACCATATCATAGGATTATAATAGTTGCAATGGCTCTTATCGGCAGAGTTTTGTGCTTGCATTTTAGATGCGAGGTCCGGAGTGGTAGCTCACTTTACTATCTGGTAGGATACTCGAAATCATCGGTCACTTTATGTATAATAGAGATGATGTATTTTAGGATATAAGGTAGAAATTTAAAGTGTTGCATTTAAGTGTTATGGTAGATTTATTGTTGAAAGTGAGTGGAGTCTAGTGGGACGTAAGTGGAATAATATCAAGGAAAAAAAGGCATCAAAGGATGCCAATACGAGTCGAATCTATGCTAGATTTGGTCGAGAAATTTATGTTGCGGCTAAACAGGGAGAGCCTGATCCAGAATCTAATCAAGCTTTAAAGGTTGTTCTGGAACGTGCCAAGACATATAGTGTACCGAAAAATATTATTGATAGGGCTATTGATAAAGCCAAGGGTAGTGATGATGAAAATTATGTTGAATTGCGCTATGAAGGCTTTGGACCAAGCGGATCTGCTGTCATTGTTGATACTTTAACGAACAATGTGAATCGTACGGCTTCTGATGTGCGAGCAGCATTTAGTAAAAATGGTGGGAACATGGGTGTTAATGGCTCTGTTTCGTATATGTTTGATGAAACAGCTGTTATCGGAACGGAAGGAAAAACAGTGGACGAAGTTCTAGAGCTTTTAATGGAAGCTGATGTTGATGCTCGCGATATTCTTGAAGAGAATGATGTCGTCATTGTCTATGCTGAGCCAGATCAGTTTCATGTGGTACAACAAGCATTTAAAGAGGCTGGGGTAATGGATTTTACCGTAGCGGAAATAACGATGCTTGCTCAAAATGATGTGACTTTGCCAGAAGATGTTCAGCCACAGTTTGAGAAATTAATCGATGCCCTTGATGACTTGGAAGACGTCAAGCAAGTGTATCATAATGTTGATGTAAGCGAATAAGCTGTCGGGTAATTGGTTGATAGGAGGGATGCTGGGTTCAGCAGCTTCCTTTTTTATCATTATAATTCTGAGCTATGAAAGGGGAGTGTTAAAAATGCGTGAGAAGGATGTAAAAGTTTATTTTGATGGTTCTTGTTCATTCTGTCGAGCGGCTGTAAAAAAACTCTCTCAGCATGATGTTGATGGAAGGCTTGATTTTGTAGCCATTCAAAGCATGCCACATGACGATTTACCAGCGGCTGATGAGGCTATGATGAATCGTATTCATTGTTTGGCGGATGGAAAAATATCCACTGGCATATCGGCCCTTATTGACATACTTTCTCGAATAAAAGGCTATAAATTTCTTTTATTTTTGCTTGTTTTAGGGAAAACAGTAGGTGTTGGCAACATTCTTTATGATTTTGTGGCAAATCATCGCTACCTTATACCTGTAAACAAATGTCATAGTGGTAGCTGTGACGTTGATCTTACACACAGACAGTAATCCTTCACATCCATTCTTTTCTGTATATCCTCATTTATAAAATCTCTTCTTTGTATATCCATGATATCAAAAAATTTGAGCTTTCATATCTTCATTAGTTTTAAAGTTCAGAATAGAAATTCTACAGTATTTTTGGGCAATAATAAAATAATGGCTTGACGTATTAAAAAGTAAAAAATTCCTGTAAGCAAGCTATTTATTTGAAAAAATAGATGATTGTTAAAACCGTGGATATGTCAGTCTACTTTTAGTAAATAATATGTTTATAAAAGATGAGCATGAGCCATCGTCATATTTGCTGGGAGAGGAATGTTGCCATGAGAAAATTTGTTGCTGTTCTGGTAATCATGATACTGTCTTGCCTATTCATCAACATAATAGTGACTTCTGCAAAAATAAAAAGTATAGGTACAACGAATACGCATGGAATTCAAACAATCAAGAAAAAAACGAATCAAAATAATCATGTGAAGTTGATCCCTAACGTTGTTTATGCACGACCGGGAAATATTCCTTTACACATGCATCTTCTCATTTCGAGGCGTCAGCACAAGCCACGCCCTTTAATCCTATTTATTAAAGGTGGTGGATGGGGGTATCAGCATCCGCAGTTGGCGTTTCGTTTTATTCCTCAATTGGTACGATTTGCTCAAAATGGCTATGTAGTGGCGAGTATTGAGCACAGGACTAGCCATGAGGCTAAATTTCCAGCTCAACTTTACGATGTGAAAGCAGCGATCCGTTATCTTAAGGCTCATGCAAAACAATTTAATATCGATGCACAGCATGTGGGCGTTTGGGGAAGTTCGTCAGGTGGACATCTTGCCGCTCTAATAGGAACAAGTGGAGATGTGCCACAATTAGAAGGGGAAGAGGGGAACCTGTCGCAATCCAGCCTTGTGCAAGCCGTCGTTGATTGGTACGGTCCAACAGATTTTTTACAAATGAACATGTTCCCCTCCGCGGTGGATTTTGATGCACCCAATTCTCCAGAATCGATGTTGATTGGTGGTCTGATTCGAAAAAATAAGCAAAAGGTAAAGATGGCCAACCCGATGACTTATGTTACACCCCATGACCCGCCTTTTTTAATTATGCATGGTGACAAGGATAAGAGAGTGCCCTATAATCAAAGTGTTTTATTGTATAATGTATTAAAAAAAGCAAAGGTCAAGGTAATGATGTATAGGATTGAAGGAGCTGGACATGGAGGATTCACTCAACGGGACATAATGGACACTGTGTTGAAGTTCTTTGATGATCATTTAAAAAATTAAATTGGATTATTTGCGGGTCGCTCAGCATAGCGCTGCTGATGGTGCCTTGTGTCTGATCATCAAAAAAGTGATGAGCGCCATTGTATTTTACAATCTTTTTTATAGAGATTATGGTACGATGCAAGTATCAGGAATTGTGGGAATGAAAGATTTAATGATTTTGATGGTTATTGAGCTATTTTATGTCTTTATGGTTAAGCACGATTGAGATGAAGCTATTCATAATCAAAGGTTATGAAACCCATGGGATAGGATTATGTGGGAATTTATACAAAAAGAAAAAGGTGAAGATATGAGTCAACAGCAAATTGGTGTCGTAGGCATGGCGGTTATGGGTAAGAACTTGGCAGCAAATATTGAAAGTAGAGGCTATTCGGTTTCCATTTATAACAGAACGTCTTCCAAGACGGATGAAGTTATTCAAGAACATCCAGGTAGAAATTTTGTGCCCACTTATTCTATTGAAGAATTTGTCGGTTCTTTAGAAAAGCCACGAAGAATTCTGTTAATGGTAAAAGCGGGCGTACCGACGGATAAAACCATACAGTCATTACTCCCATATCTCGAGAAGGGAGATATTTTGATTGACGGCGGAAACACCTTTTTCAAAGATACCATGCGCCGCAATGAAGAGCTAGCTTCTTCAGGCATTAACTTTATCGGTACAGGCGTGTCAGGTGGAGAAGAGGGTGCACTAAAGGGTCCCGCTATTATGCCAGGTGGACAGAAGGAAGCCTATGAATTGGTTGCACCAATCCTTGAACAGATTGCTGCAAAAGCTCCGCAGGATAGTGAGCCTTGCGTTGCTTATATTGGTCCAAATGGTGCAGGTCATTTTGTCAAAATGGTACATAATGGGATCGAATATGGGGATATGCAATTGATTTCTGAATCCTATCACCTGCTTCGGGAAGTAGTTGGTCTCTCTGTTGAAGAAGCCGCGGAGGTATTTGCTGAGTGGAATCAGGGTGAGTTGGACAGTTTTCTGATTGAAATTACCGCTGATGTTTTAACTAAAAAGGACCCTGGGACGGGCAAGCCGATGGTGGATATTATTTTAGATAGAGCGGGGAATAAAGGAACAGGAAAATGGACATCACAAAATGCCTTGGATTTGGGTGTTTCTTTGCCATTGATCACTGAATCGGTCTTTGCTCGGTTCATTTCTGCCTTTAAGGATGAGCGTGTTGAAGCAAGTAAAGTGCTCGCAAAGCCGGTTAGCCCTAGTTATGGTGGAGATAAACGAGAGTTGATTGAAAGCATTAGACAGGCTCTCTATTTTAGTAAGATCATGAGCTATGCACAAGGGTTTGCACAGATGCGCATGGCTAGTGAAAACTATGATTGGAATCTTCAATATGGTCAGATCGCTAAGCTTTTCCGTGCTGGATGCATCATACGTGCACATTTTTTACAAAAAATCACAGATGCTTATGATAAGAATCCGGGGCTAAAGAATCTAGTGTTAGATGGGTATTTCATGGACATTACTGGCAAATATCAAGAGGCTGTTCGGGACGTGATCAGCATTGCTGTTAAATCCGGTGTACCTGTCCCAACCTTCTCATCTGCGATTGCTTATTATGATTCTTATCGCAGTGAAACCTTGCCAGCTAATCTTGTTCAGGCGCAAAGAGATTATTTTGGTGCGCATACCTATGAAAGAGTTGATAAAGAAGGCACTTTCCATTTTGATTGGTATGGTAATGATGGAGAAACGACACTGTAAGCTAATGTTTCATTTGTATATCGAAGGGGCTGGGGAATAAAACCTAGTCATTGAAAAGAGTGGTACTTGCCAATACATGTTGGTAGGTGCCACTCTTTTTAAATGAAGTATAGAACATTGAGCAAATGGATGGTTGCTTTCGTTAATAATCTTAAGACGGATGACAGTTTCATAAGATGCTTGGGACAGGATAGCTTGTTTCATTTTTTAGTTTTTGTAAAAGCATCGTCAGATACAAGTGGATGAGAACGAAAGATGCGAGACTCCTTCGGGAACAGCACGTGTCCGAAGACCCCGCAAGAAAGCGTTTAATAAGGAACTTCGGTTATATTCGGCACATCCGTGCACCAATACCGAAGCTAACACATCCTGTGTGCGAAGGCCGTGCCCGAGGAAAGCGAGCATTCTGAAGCGAGTGAAGGTATTAATTTAAGGAACATTCATGTGCCAACGCCGAAGCTAGCATACCCTATGCGTCGGAGAATAGACATTGAAACTGTTATGAACTTTATGATATGATCAATATAAATAAGGGATCATGTAGCAACTGACGACAATTGTGGAATCAACCATAAGGAAGCTACATGGTTAATAGTGTCGTGTCGTCTGGGCAAGAGATAAGAAGATGTGTGGGATAATCTTCTTATCTCTTTTTAATTTGTTGAAAGGAGTAGTATGGAGGCGTTCTTTTTTCGGAGATATATGTGAAAACGAAAGACAACGTCTGTAAAATGGAGAAAAAAATAGATGGTTGAGGAGTGATGGGATGGCTTTTCGTAATCCACAGGAAATTGCAGAATTAACAATAGAAAATGGTACAAAGAAGGCTAATATGACCTTTATGAATATGATCTTATTGGGGTTTTTAGGAGGTGCCTTTATTTCTGTAGGCTTTTTATTGGATATTAGAGTAACAGCAGGTATGCCGCCCGCTATGTGGGGCTCCTTTATTTCATTTTTGGGTGCTGCTGTGTTTCCAATTGGTCTTGTTTTGGTGCTGTTAGCGGGAGGAGAACTCGTAACTGGGAATATGATGACATTGGCAATGGCGCTTTTTTCAAGGAAAATAGGCATCAGTAAATTAATTAATAACTGGATTATTATTACCATTACTAATTTTATCGGTGCGATGTGTGTCGCTTATTTTTTTGGACATGTTGTTGGTTTAACCGAGGGAGCACCATTTCTTGATAAAACAATTTCTATAGCTTCTGGAAAGCTGGATGAAACATTTTTGCAGGCCTTCATTTCGGCAATTGGTTGTAACTGGCTTGTTTGTTTAGCGGTGTGGATGAGCTATGGTGCGAAGGATATGATCGGCAAAATGATTGCTATTTGGTTTCCGGTTATGGCCTTTGTTGCCATTGGCTTTCAACATGTTGTTGCGAATATGTTTGTCATACCCGCTGCTATCTTTGCAGGGAAATTTACGTGGATAGATTATTTAAATAACTTTGTTCCAGTATTTTTGGGTAATATTGTTGGTGGTGCCATTTTTGTTGCAGGTATTTATTGGTTGACTTATTTAAGAAAAGTTCAAAAGTAATGTAGGCAGTCTTAAAATGGAGCTGTTTGATTGGTTAGAATGTCATAATAAGATTAATTATTTGAAATATTCATTATAGAGAGATATAATGTGAGAAAATATATTATTTATCTCTTTGGTAGGATTTTCGTTTTTTTAGAAGGTAGGAGCTTATTTCAATTATATCGCTCATTTATTAAGAGAAAATGAGCGGTTGTTTGACTAAAAATTTTAAAAATCTGAAAGAAAAAAAGGTGTCTTTAAAAGTTTTTAAAGACACCTTTTTTATAAACTTATTTGATACCTATGCGCATGCGATAACTGAATAAAATATCTTTCTTTTGCCCGTTGAAAGCTTGGGCTACTTTATCTTGAAACATTGCAAATCGGTGCTGTAGCTCATCTGCGCCTAATTTAAGAGCGGTTTGTAGATCTCCTTGGCTAAGAGCAATATTGGCGTAACGTGTTGCGTCACAAGCCTCCCAATGATGAAAGACGATTTCCTTTGAAAAACGAAAGTGACCAGACTCAAGTATAGTTGTTAAATGTGCATCTTTATTCCATTTAAAGGCATGTTTTTCTGCTTTGGCAAGCTTTTTAACATATGTGCTGGCAAGTTTCATCAATTGGGTATAGGCTTCTTCAATTTGCCAATTGAATGTGGGTGGCCAATCACAATCATAGGCTGCGAAAATACCATTAGGGCGGAGGACTCTAGCAAATTCCTTCAGAGTCACTTGTGGATCCATCCAATGAAAGGATTGAGAACAGGTGATAATATCCGCTGATTCAGAAGAAACATCTAACTGATGGGAAATGCTCTTTATAAAGCGTAATTTTTCTGGTTCTCCATGCTCCTCCCAGCGGGAGAGAGCAACCTGGCGCATGTCGTCATTCGGTTCAACACCGATGATTTGTTCGGCGTCATCCAGCCAAATAAAAGTAGAGAGTCCTGTTCCACACCCTACATCCATGACGGTTTGTGGTGATTTCATAAGATAGGTTGTTAAAATTTTTATCACTTCTTTTGGTGCTCCAGGGCGATTTTGATCATAGAGATTACCAAACCCATAAAATCGCTCAATGTTATTGTGTTGTATATGCTTATTCATAAATATGTCTCCTTTGACGCACACGGATATGCCGAATTTAGCTGAAGTTCCGACGTACAGGATGTGCCGGGTTTAGTCGAAGTTCCTTATTTAAAATGCCGCACAGATCATTGTTATTATACCATGATATCTCATATAGTAGCGGAATTGATTGTCAAGTGGATGTTGTGTAAAAGAGAATCCTACAATTACAATGAGGAGAGCATATTATTTCACATATATGGGAGGAAGCAAATGAAAAGGGTGAGGTGGGGTATTATTGGAAGTGCTAGTATTGCCCAACGTTCAGTTATCCCAGGTATTCAACAATCAGAGACGGGGGAAGTTGTTGCCATTGCCAGTCGTACTTTAGAAAAAGCTCAAGATGTCGCAAAGGAATTATCTATACCTCAGGCTTATGGAAGCTATAAAGCGTTGCTTAATGATCCTAATATTGACAGTGTTTATATACCATTACCTAATCATTTACACAAGGAATGGGCGATTCATGCTGCTGAGGCTGGTAAGCATGTCCTATGTGAAAAGCCGATTGCTCTTAACGCTCAGGAAGCTCGTGAAATAGCTGTTGCTTGTGAAAAAGCTGATGTTGTTTTTTCAGAGGGGTTTATGTATCGTCTTCATCCACGATATGCGCTGATTCGTGAGGTCATTCATTCTGGGGAAATCGGAGAACTTCGTGGTATCCACGCAACGTTTACTTATAACCAGGCAGAAGATCAGGAGAATGTGCGTCATAAAAAGGCTTGGGGTGGAGGGTCATTGTATGATGTGGGTGTTTATCCTATTAGCGTTGCCCGCATGATCTTGGAAGAAGAACCATTGGCAGCAACGGTTCAGGCACTTTTCTCCGAAGTCCATGATGATGTGGATATGATGGCATCAGGACTTCTTGAATTTAAGAGAGGTGTAGCACTGACCTTCGATTGTGGTATGTGGGCAGCGGGCAGAAATACACTTGAACTCATTGGGACAGAGGGGAGGATTGAAGTACCATCCGCATTTGTTGTTCAACAAAATCAACAGGATAACTTTTTTGTCATGACGGAGGATGGATGTAGAGAAGTGGATGTTCCGAAGGTTAATCACTATGCGATACAGACGGATGTGATAGGAAGAAGCATCCTTTATGGTGAACCTTTAACTTATCCAGCACGTGATGCTGTTTTAGGTATGAAGGTGTTGGATGCCTGCTTGACTTCATCTAGAGAACATCGTCGTGTTGAAATAGTGTGACGGAGAAGGAGAGACAATGCTGCAGGTAGATTCTGTGTGTAATCGCTCATTCATTCTAAAGCGTCCTTATGTTATGGACTTTGTTGTTGAGACTATTTTCTCTCACACGACTAAGAGAAAAGGAGTCGTGGCCGTTGTCTTGACTTGTATGCAAGGAATAAGCATACTAAAATGAATGTATCCTGATTAAATGGGGGTGTTAAGTATGTCAGATGATATATTTGATAAGAAAAGTAAAGAACAATTTACGATATTAAGCGGTGATTCTACTGACGGAGATGGCAGCTTTGGTGTTGGCACTATCAATTTGAACAACGTTACACCGGTTATTGTTGATCCGCAAAGAGAAGATGTATTCATTGATATGCAGGCGATGCATGGTCGCAGTCGAGTGGAAAAAAGGGTGCGTTTTAAGCCAAGTAAAGAAGGCTTAGAGGATGCCGATTTATATTGGATTGTTTGGGTGGTTGTTGATCGTGATAAAAGTGGTTCTAAAATCACCGGAATAGCTGCCTGTGAGATTTTAGTATCAACAGAAGATACTCGGATTAGATCGGGTTTTAAGTCAATGCCTGAGCATGTTAATCATCTCGATAAAGCATTAAAAGGTAACATTATTATAGGACAGATGGATGGGAACTCCAAGCAATTGTTGAGGACATTTTTGGAAACCAACTATAGTGATCTGTGGAATAATTCAAGTGATGCGATCGTACAAGCGATGCAATAATAATAAGGAGCCAGACACAATGTGTTCTTGTGGCTGGCTTTTTTTGGATTGGCAAACTGATTTTGATTAACAATAATAGTGTTTGGTAATGAGTAGGCAAGTCTTGCAATTTTAAAAATAAGGGGCTTATAATAATAGAGTGTAAAAAGGAAAAGATAGGAGAAAAAATGAAGAAAAAGAATAAGGAGAGAGTCCTATGTTAGTTGAAAATAAAGTGGCAGTGATTACCGGAGGTGCTTCAGGAGTTGGTGAAGCAACGGCTAAAAAATTTGCAGAAGAGGGTGCTAAGGTTGTCATTGCGGACATTTCCGAGCAAGCTAAGAAAGTGGTGGAATCAATAAAAGATAATGGTGGCGATGCTTTGTTTGTGAGCTGTGATGTGACGAATGAAGAGAGCGCTCAGCATTTAATGGAGACAACCACGCAGACGTATGGCAGAATAGATATTTTGATTGCCAATGCAGGGGTTCCTGAGAAGAAAGGACCATTGCATCAGTTAGAAATGAAGGATTGGCAGAAAGTGATGGCGATCGACTTGAATGGTGTGGTTATAACAAATAAATATGCCCTCCAACAGATGGTTAAACAGGGTTCTGGCGCGATTGTCAATATGGGATCGATTTTAGCACATGTTGGACAGGAAAATAGTACCGCTTACTCTGCAGCCAAAGCGGCTGTCGTTAATCTGACACGTTCAGAGGCGTTAACGTATGCCACGCAAGGCATACGTGTCAACAGCGTGTCCCCAGGCTATGTTGACACACCGTTGATTAGTCAATTACCAGAAGACACAGCACAAGCCATGATTGCCCGACATCCTATTGGTCGATTGGCTCAACCTGAAGAAATTGCCGAGGCCATTTTATTTTTGGCAAGTGATCGTGCTTCTTATGTTACAGGAACTGTTTTACATGTGGATGGTGGTTATACCGCAATTTAGCCATATTATTGATGAACATAGGGTTATGAGATATACATATGCATTTTTACTGATTTTAGAGTATTTCTATTTCTAGTCATTAATAAGGTGTGATATTACCTAAAAAATTAATATTTTGTTAATATTTTTGTTAGAAATTGATAAGCTTTTACTGTTAAGATGCCTATGGAGGAGTAGACATCATAAGATGTTAATCAATTATTTGGAGGAGGAAAACGATGTTACAATCATTGTCTGTTCGAAAATTAATGAAATTCTTGCCACTCCTTGTCATAGCTCTTTTGGTATTGGCTGGTTGTGGAAGCTCAACCCAGAGTAAATCAGGAACTAGTAGCTCAGGAAATGGTATGACAAGTCAGCAGGGATCATCAGATGATCAAGGGAGTGCTGGTTCACTGAAGCAACTTGCTACTTCCAAGCTATTAGATAAGGGAAAGACATATAGTTATACGTTCAAGGATGCAGGGAATTACACGGTTATTTGTTCCATTCATCCAAACATGGTCTCACATATTCAGGTTAAGGCGGGTGCTGACAGCAGTAAGAACACCGTTAACATTCAAAATTTTGCCTTCGCGCCAGCTAAAATGACCGTTGCACCTGGTACAACAGTTACTTGGACGAACCAAGATACCACACAGCACACCGTGGTCGTTCAAAAATAAG
>Ga0154006_1000075_pt1 | contig 36584 bp, 30 predicted proteins | sample TSFL090MetaG_FD_104747 | JGI IMG/M metagenome (GOLD analysis project Ga0154006, IMG submission 104747) | Attine ant fungus gardens microbial communities from Florida, USA - TSFL090 MetaG | ecosystem: Host-associated > Fungi > Mycelium > Unclassified | place: USA: Florida, Wakulla State Forest...
AAGCGCGCGTGATGCCCAGGTGCAAATTAGCGCGACATAAAGATGGTAGCGATCCGGCTCGGCGGGAAAATCGGTGCTGCCGTCGCTGCTGATCCAGTGGCGAAAACTCGACGTCTGGCGAACGAATCCGCCCTGTTTATCGGTAGCCTGAACCGGATGCCACTCTGCACTCCATTTACCTCTGACTAACATTGCGCTGCTCCTCATGCTGATATAAGCAGCAGCTTATTACGCTTACTCACGGCTGATAATCGGGTCAAAACGACAATCATTCTTTCCATTCTGGAAGGAAAAGGCCGGGCGGGAAGCGATCAAAATGATCCGCCAGAAAATCGACCAGCAGCCGCGTGCGCTGCGGCAGATAACGCGCGGCGGGATAGAGCGCGAACAGGCCGAGCGGCGGCACGTCGTAGCGCGCCAGCACCGGTACGATGTCGCCGCGCTGCAGCGCGGGTGCGGCAATAAAGTCCGGCAGGCGAGCGATACCCAGTCCGGCGATCGCCGCCTGCAGGCAGGCTTCGGTATTGGCGAAGCGCAGACGGCCGCGCACCGGCACGGTCACCGTCTCGCCCTCCTCGCTGACGAATGGCCAGTTCCAGGGATCGCGGAAGTTGGTATCGGTAATGCACTGATAATCGCTGACGGCGCGCCAGTGCTGCGGCGTGCCGACCTGCTGCAGATAGCGCGGCGAAGCGGCCAGCCGCACCGCTATCTCTCCCAGGCGACGCGCAATCAGGCTGCTGTCGCTCAGATTGCCGATGCGCACGGCGATATCGAAGCCCTCATCCACGATACTGACCGGGCGATCGGAAAAGCTGACGTCCAGCTCAATCAGCGGATAGCGTCTGGCGAAGGCGACCAGCACGCGCGCGAGCACCGCGCTGCCGAAGGTTACGGGCGCGCTGATTTTCAACCGGCCGCTCGGCGTACCGGCGCTTTCGCGCACGCTAACGTCGAGCGCGTCAAAGGCGTCAAGCAGCGTTTTGACCTGTTCGTAGTAAGTGCGGCCGACGTCGGTGGGCGACAGCGCGCGGGTGCTGCGCTTAACCAGCTGCACGCCGAGCTGCCGCTCCAGCTTCGACACCAGCTTTGACGCCTGACCGCTGCTGACCCCGAGCCGCGCTGCCGCCGCGGCAAAGCTGCCCAGCTCCAGGACGGCGACGAACATTCGGTCACAATCGAGCCGATCCATAAGGCGCTCCTGCAAAATAAAACGCCAATGTACAGGCTTTTAACCGTCGGTTGAACGCGTGACGCTTTCCCACTCGGCGATGCTGCTCTCAAGGCGGCGCAGTTTGTCGCGCACCTGCTGCAGCGCGTCGCTGCCCAGCAGCAGGTGCGCCGGCGGCGCGGGATGGTCCAGCAAATTGAGGATCGCCTGCGCCGCTGGCGTGGATGATGCAACTCCGCTGAGGGGGATGATTTCACCCTCAGAGGTCAAATCGAACTCGCTGGCAAGTTAATAGGCGATTTGCAGCAATATATTAGAGAACCGTGCCTGAAATGATTTTTGCTGCCTGAAAAAATGCCATAAGTAAATCCCAGTAAAATGGCAACTTTCCAATATTAAGTGGTTATCTCAAAGGTGTGACACTTTAAATTTCAATTTTTTATTATATTTATCACCCATGCAAATTTATTAAGGTCTTTTGTGACAGTCACCAACAAACAGGAATTGCTCTACCGCGGCTACCTCTCTGTTTTAGAATATTGCCTGAAGGATAAGTTACAGCTTATCTAAGTAATTATTAGATTCGTTTCCAGTAAATATCTGAAAATAGCATCTGAAGGTTTTTTTTGCTTAATTATACGTCAAAGAGGAATATTTATGGGGTCAGGAAATGGTTTTGACAATGCTCATAATAATCAGTTTGGTGACGGTGGCCGAGGCCCTACTGGCGGGGTAAACATGGGATCTGGCTCGTCAGGCAATGCTGGAGGAAATGGTTACTATACATATGATGCTGGCAAGCCGACCTCGGCTGTGATTGTTGATGGTCAAGTACGTATTGATATCACCGGCGGTATGAGATGGGTTAGTGATAATTCTATTCACTGGTCTGATGGACAAACAGGTAGTGATAGTCGTGATAATTTACGTACTAACGTTACTGCGCCAGTTGCATCAGGATATCGTTCCGCAGTAGATGGATATATCTATACTGTAACTGTAGATGGGAATGACAATATTACAGGTGTCAGCTTATATTCACGTCCTATTCAGTCTAACCGAAAAGACTGGAAAAATGGCGAAACTGCACGTCAAACACAAGCCCGTGCTCTGGTTCAAGTTCAATTAGATGCTAAAAGAGCCGCCGCCGCTGCTGCTGCGAAAAAGGCTGCAGAGGAGGCTGCTGCTGCTGAAGCTAAGCGTAAAGCAGAGGAAGAGGTTAAGCGCAAACAGGCTGAATGGGATGCTGCTCATCCAGTTGAAGCAGCTCAGCGCGACGCTAATAATGCTCAAAATTCAGTTAATGCCGCAAATGCGGCTTTGGTTAACGCTCAAAATTCATTCGCTGCAATAAATAGTGTTGTCTCCCAGAGACAGAACGAATTTAATTCCGCACAATCCCGTTATCAAACCGCACATCAGAAAGTAGGCGAACTCTCTAAATTTGCAAATGAACCGACGTTTCCAGGATATCGTCAATTCTTAGCAGCAATGGCAATTGCTGATAGTAATAAAAAAGCGATGGAGAGTGCTCAAGCCGCCTTAAATGATGCTGTAAATCAACGAAATGCCGTTCAGACAAATGTCAATAATGCACAGGCTTCAGTTAATTCCGCAAATGCGACTAAGACAGTGGCTGATGCAAAATTATCAAATGCTAAGGCCGATGCGGAGGCAAAACGGCAAGCTGAAGCTGCACGTCAAGCAGCTTCAGCCGCTCGTATAAAAGCTGAACAAGCAGCTGCGGCGAAAACATTGGCGGACGCTGCTGCAAAAGCTAGAGCAGAATCCGAAGCAGCGACTAAGGCTGCAGCTCTGGAGGCTGCTCGTTCTAAACTCGAAGAACAGAATGTCTTCGGTTTCGCTGGGTTTCCGGCAGTTGCAGTTTCTGCATCTCCAATCGCATTTGCTGAAACAGGGCTAGGTAGTTTCACTCTGAGTGAAGCTGTCACTACTGCTGCATGGTCATCAATTCGTGCAGTAGTCGCTGAACTTCTCGGGACAGTCATTTCTGGTAGTGGTATCGGCGCATTGATTGCATCAGTGGTTTACGTACCGAGTGCAGGTGAGGGAAGTGATAAGGTACTCGGTCGTGAGGACATTAATTTGTTCCTGTCCGCGATGCCTGCAGACGCAATTAAATTGCCATCAGATGCGGAGTTAAAAGCTGCAGGTGATGTTAACGGTACAGTAAATATGGCTGTGAGAGGTCGTCTCTACTTTACAGAAAACACACTTAAAACTTTTCTGGTTCGTACTGTAAATCCGAGTGCCGTACGTGTACTGAAAGCATCTGTTGACAAGGTTACGGGTCTCTACTCAGTTTCAATCCCGGCAGAAAGTGGGCTTCCTTCTCGAACTATACTTGTATCACCGAAAAATGCTCCCGGCTATAAAGGGCTACCACCACTCGTTACGCCCGTACACAGTAATGCCGTGCCAGGAAATACAGGCAATCAGAACCCTGTAAATACATCGCCTGTGGTAGAAAGTTTCCCTATGGCTGACGACATGGATTTCAGGGATGCTATTTTGATTTTTCCTGAAGAAACAGGTTTAAAGCCAACCTATATCATGCTGCAAAGTGCGCGTGATCTTCCTGGAAAAGTTGAAGGTAAAGGAACCGATGTTGCAGGGCAATGGCTTGCCACCTCAGATAAAGAGTCAGGCGTACCAATACCTACACGTATTGTTGATAAATTGTTTGGTAAAGAGTATCGCAGCTTCAATGCTTTCCGTGATGCATTTTGGAGAGAGATTGCTGCAGATCCTCAACTTGCTGGGCAATTCAATAAAACCAATGTGGAGCGTATGAAGAATGGTCTTGCTCCCCGCGTTCCGATGAAAGAGAGTGTTGGAGGTCGGCGTTCTTTTGAACTTCATCATGTTAAACTTATCTCTCAGGGCGGTGAGGTATATGATGTTGATAACATTCGTGTAGTAACGCCTAAGCGCCACATTGAAATTCACTCAAATAAGTAAGGGAGAGAAAATGGAACTTAAAAAATTTTTTCAGGATTATTCAGAAGCCGAGTTCACCCAGCTTGTGAGTGAAATTTTTACCGCGAAAGGTGGTGAAGCATACCAAGATCAGCTGCTGGAAAATTTTATCGCTGTAAGTGAGCATCCTGATGGCTCCGATTTGATTTATTATAATGACGATCCAAATTTGACCCCTGAAAAAGTTGTTGAGGCAGTTAAAGCCTGGCGCAAGGCTAACAATAAGCCAGGTTTCAAAGCATAATTTAAGCCTCCTTAGGGAGGCTTTTTAATGAAGTGACCAATATTTGTTATACCAGATGGGGCTATCAACGGTGGCTATGTAAATAGATCCGTTTTAGTTACACGCATTTTTTGAGATCTTGGTCAAATAATGGTGATATCGATATTCTTCTAGCGTCATATCTTCCAGGGAATCATGCGGGCGTTTACAGTTATATTCTGACAACCATCTTTCCGTGATTTCCCGCACTTCATTCAGCGTTCTGAACCGATAAAAAATCGAGTATTTCTATACGGTATGTCCTGTTAAAATGCTCAATGAAAGCGTTCTGCGTCGGTTTACCCGGCTGGATATGCGCCAGTTTTACTCCGTGTTTCTCTGCCCATTCAGTCAGCCTCAGAAAGATAAACTTCGGACCATTATCCACGCGCAGCATGATCGGATAGCCGCGGTTTGCTGCGATTTTGTCGAGTACACGAACCACTCGCAGAACTGGCAGATTCAGAACGATTTCAATCAATAACACCTCACGATTAAAGTCATTAATGACATTGAGCGAGCGAAAGCGTCGGCCGCAGGCCAGGGCACCATGCATAAAATCGGCAGACCAGCTCTGGTTAAGCGCTTCTGGCATTGTCAGTGTTAAGGGGTTACGCGTCGGCATGAGCCACGCCCACTTTCGCGCCGTTACCCAGACGTCGCCGATGCAGTACGTCAAGTCGATCCGCCTGCACCAGGCGCGGCTGCTGATGGTGCGCCAGCAGATGACCGCCGCCGCGGCCAGCCTGGCGGTGGGATATGAAAGTCCTTCGCAGTTCAGCCGCGAATTCCGCCGGCTGTTTGGCCTGTCGCCGGGCGAGGAGGCCAGGCGGCTGCGTGACGGCTTCGCGCTGCCGCCCGCCCAGCCGAACGCGCGCTTCGTCGCTTCACATTAGGTGCCGTCGCCCTTTCGCTGTGCGGCAAAACCTGCTTGACTTGTTTTTCGCCCGTTTTGGCCTGGAGTTCTGCATGTCTCTGCTTCACCTTGCTTCGCTGGCGGATGTCGACGCCGCTGAATGGGACGCGCTGCTGCCCGACGATCAGCCCTTTTTACGCCATGCCTTTCTGCTGGCGCTGGAGGAGAGCGGCAGCGTGCGCGCCGAAAGCGGCTGGCAGCCGGATCATCTGCTGTGGCGGGAAGCGGGCGCGCTGCGCGCTGCGCTGCCCGGCTACCGCAAGCGCAACTCATGGGGCGAATATGTCTTCGATCACGCCTGGGCGGACGCCTGCCAGCGCGCGGGCATTCGCTACTATCCGAAATGGCTGGGCGCTATTCCCTTCAGCCCGGTCACCGGCGCGCGCCTGCTGGGCGACGCGCAGGCCGCCGCGCAGCTGCTTGCCGCGCTGCCGGAAACGCTGCATCAACAGGGGCTGAGCAGCGCCCATATCAACTTTACCGACGCGCGCGGCGACGCGCTGCTGCGCCAGCAGCCGGAGTGGCTAATGCGGCTCGGCTGCCAGTATCACTGGCACAACCGCGGCTACCGCGATTTTCAGGACTTTCTCGACACGCTGATGTCGCGCAAGCGCAAACAGCTGCGCAAAGAGCGCGAGCTGGTGGCGCAGAGCGGCTTTGCATTTAACTGGTATCGCGGCGACGAGCTGCGCGAGGATCAGTGGGATTTCGTCTATACCTGCTACGCCAACACCTATGCGGTGCGCGGCCAGCGGCCCTATCTGACGCGCAGCTTTTTCAGCCTGCTGGCGGCGCGCATGCCGGGCAGCATTCGCGTGGCGATCGCGCATCTGCGGCGGCAGCCGGCGGCAATGGCGTTCTGTCTGGTGGATGGCGAGACGCTATACGGTCGCTACTGGGGCTGCCTGGCGGAGTTCGATCGGCTGCATTTCGAAACCTGCTTCTATCAGGGCATGGACTACGCCATCGCCGCAGGCCTGAAGCGCTTCGACGCCGGCGCGCAGGGCGAGCACAAGCTGGTGCGCGGCTTTGAGCCGCAGCTCACTACCTCCTGGCACTATCTGACGCATCCCGGCCTGCGCGATGCGGTGGCGGATTTTCTGCAGGAAGAGCGAGAAGGCGTGCGCGCCTGGGCCGATGAGGCGCGCGACGCCTTGCCGTATCGCCGCGGCGATTAGTGGTCGCCGACGAACCCGCTGGTCTGATGGCGCCACAGCCGCGAATAGAGGCCGTTGTGCGCCAGCAGCTCGCTGTGGTTGCCCATCTCGACGATCTGTCCCTTATCGAGCACGATCAGGCGATCCATTTTGGCGATGGTGGATAAACGGTGCGCGATGGCGATCACCGTTTTACCCTCCATCAGCGTGCCCAGGCTCTCCTGAATCGCCGCTTCCACCTCGGAGTCGAGCGCCGAGGTCGCCTCATCCATGATAAGAATCGGCGCATCCTTCAGCAGCACGCGGGCGATGGCGATGCGCTGGCGCTGGCCGCCGGAGAGCTTCACGCCGCGCTCGCCGACGTGGGCGTCCAGCCCGGTGCGGCCTTCAGCGTCGGAAAGGCGCGGAATAAACTCGTCGGCGCGCGCGCGGCGAATCGCCGCCTGCAGCTCCTCTTCGGTGGCGTCGGGGCGACCATAGAGCAGGTTCTCGCGAATTGAGCGGTGCAGCAGCGAGGTATCCTGCGTAATCATGCCGATCTGGCCGCGCAGGCTCGCCTGCGTCACCTCGGCGATATTCTGGTCGTCAATGGTGATGCGCCCGCCGTTCAGGTCGTAAAGGCGCAGCAGGAGATTTACCAGCGTTGACTTGCCCGCGCCGGAAGGGCCGATCAGGGCGATTTTCTCGCCGGGTTTGATGTTGAGGTTAAGACGGTTAATCACCTGATGGCCGCCGCCGTAGTCAAAGCGAATATCCTCATAGCGAATCTGGCCGCGCGTCACCTTTAGCGTTTTCGCCTGCGGCGCATCCTGCACGCTAAGCGGCTGGGCGATGGTGTTGATGCCGTCCTGCACCGTGCCGATATTCTCGAAAATGCCGTTCACCACCCACATAATCCAGCCGGACATATTGACCAGGCGCACCACCAGACCGGTCGCCAGCGCGATGGCGCCAACGCTGATTAGCGACTGGCTCCACAGCCAGAGCGCCAGGCCAGAGGTCGAGACGATCAGCAGGCCGTTAAGCGAAGAGAGCGTCACGTCCATGCTGGTGACCATGCGGCTCAGGCGATAACTTTTATCGGTCTGCTCCTGCAGCGCCTCGCGGGCGTAGCGTCTTTCCAGATCGTGGTGCGCAAAGAGTTTGAGCGTGGCGATATTGGTATAGCCGTCAACGATGGTGCCCATCAGCTTCGAGCGCGCCTGCGATGCCACCACGGATCGCGCCTTCACGCGCGGCACGAAGAAGCGCAGCGAGGCGATATAGGCGACGATCCAGATCGCCAGCGGGATCATCAGTCGCCAGTCAGCCTCTGCAAACAGCACCAGCGCGGTGATCGCGTAGATCAGCACGTGCCAGATGGCGTCGACCAGCTGCACCGCAGAGTCGCGCAGCGCGTTGCCGGTCTGGGTGATGCGCTGAGCGATGCGCCCGGCGAAGTCATTATGGAAGAAGTTAAGGCTCTGGCGCAGCACATAGTTATGCTGCTGCCACTGGATCATGCCGGTCATGCCGGGATTAATGCTCTGATGCACCAGCATATCGTGCAGCGCGATAAACACCGGACGCAGGATCAGCGCGACAAATCCCATCCACAGCAGAATGGGCCAGTGATCGGCGAACAGCGTGGCGGGCGTTGCGGCGTTGACCAGGTCGATAATGCGGCTGAGGTAGCTAAACAGCGCCACCTCAATCAGCGCCGATCCCAGCCCGACCACCAGCAGCGCCGCGAAGCTGGGCCACACCTGACGCAGGTAGTAAAAATAGAAGGGGCCGATGCGGCCCGGCGGCGAATCGGATGGAGCATCCTGAAAAATATTGATAAAACGTTCAAAACGGCGATACAACATAACCACTCTCTTGACGCCTGGGGAGAGTAAACAGCTTAGTGCAACTTAAAAGGGATTACCGATATGGAATTAACCATCCGCGGTCGTGAACCCAGCGACGCCGCTGGGTATCAGCGTCTTTACAGTCAGCGTGAGGTCTATAGCTGGACCACGCAGCTGCCGTTTCCCAGCGTGGCGACATGGCAGAAAAAATTCGAACGCATGGACAGCGAAGGCTACGTCGGTTTTGTTGCGGAGCTGGATGGACAGATGGTCGGCGAGCTGACGCTGTTCATTGAAAACCGGCCGCGCACCCGACACGGCCTGAGCTTCGGCATCGGCGTCGATCCCGCCTTTAGCGGACGCGGCATCGGCGAACGCTTAATCCGCAATGGCCTGGATTACGCCTTTAACTGGCTGGGCGCGACGCGCGTCGAGCTGGAGGTGTTTCACGACAACGCCCGCGCGCGGCGACTCTATCAGCGTATCGGCTTCGAGCAGGAGGGCGTGCGCCGCAAGGCCTGCCTGCGCGACGGCGACTATCACGATATTATTTTGATGGCGATGCTGCGCGAGAACTATTCACAGTAGCGGCCCGATCATCTTTGGCTTCTACCATAACGGCGTAAATGCCGACGGCATCCGCCGCAGAGTCGCATCCAGCACCAGCTGGGTGCCAAATCCCCTGCTGCACCACAGCCTGCGTTACAGGCGACAGACACGCTCTCCACTGGCAGACAAGCGGACAGGGCGTTAGAGGTGATGTCGCGGCCGCGCGCGCAGGCCGCTGCGTTTCATAGCGCAGCGCGCCATGATTTCCTGGAGCTAACGCACATTCCCCGCGCGCCAGCCGACGTTTTTGCCGCTTATGTGCGGCGCCGCAAGCTGCGTTGTGAAGGCTGCCAAAATCAGGGCCAGATAGCGCGCGTGATTTCACCACTCGCCCAATGACCAACCCTTCGCCTGCTACCTATATTTCCTTCAACAGGGCGTTCAACGCGGTATTCCTGCTTATTTTTCCGGGGCGGTACGCCTCCTTTTTAAGGAATTCACCTGATGATAAAAGAGCACGCTGCCGCGCGGCCCACCCGCGTACGTATCTGGATCCTTTGCCTGATTCTGTTTCTTTCGGTGGTGGCCTATGCCGACCGCTCGATCCTGTCGATCTCCGGATCGGCGATTAAAGATGAGTTTGGGCTGTCGGCGATCCAGCTCGGCCTGATCCTCTCCGCGTTTAGCTGGGCCTATGTGATCGGCCAGATCCCCGGTGGCCTGCTGCTCGATCGCTTCGGCGCGAAAAAAGTTTACGGCATCACGCTGGCGCTCTGGTCGCTTTCCACAATTGCGATGGGCTTCGTCGGCGAGATGGCGGGCGGCATGACCGCCGCGCTGGTGCTGATGTTTACCCTGCGCTTTGCGCTGGGACTGATAGAAGCGCCCGCCTTTCCCGCCAACGCGCGCGTGGTGATTATGTGGTTTCCCGGCGCAGAGCGCGGCCGCGCTTCGGCGCTGTTTAGTACGGCGCAATACTTCGCCGTGGCTATCTTCTCGCCGCTTTCCGGCTGGCTGGTGTCGCGCTTCGGCTGGGAATGGCCCTTCTTCGTACTGGGCGGCATCGGCGTGCTGGCGGTGTTTGTCTGGGCGGCCTATATGCGCGAGCCGCGCAAGCATCCCAGCGTTTCCGCAAGCGAACTGAACTATATCGTTGAGGGCGGGGCGCTGGTGGATATCGATGCGCCTCATACCCTGAAGGCGCGACCCGCGCTGAACAAACAGATGTTCAAAACCCTGCTCTCCAGCCGCATGCTCTGGTGCGCCTATCTTGGTCAGTACTGCACCATCGCGCTCAGCTACTTTTTTATTACCTGGTTCCCGATCTATCTGGTGCAGGCGCGCGGCATGAATATTATGGACGCCGGTTTCGCTACCATCGCCCCCGCGCTGTTCGGCTTTCTCGGCGGCATCAGCGGCGGCTATATCTCCGATATGCTGATCAAGCGCGGCTGGAGCCTCTCCTGGGCGCGCAAAACGCCGTTTATCATCGGCATGTTAATGGCGGCGTCGCTGGTGATGGCGGCGGTGATCCCGAGCAACCTCGGCATTATCGCCATTATGTCGTTTGCCTTCTTCGGCAAGGGCGTAGCAGCGGGCGCAGGCACCTGGACGGTGATTAGCGACACCGCGCCAAAAGAGGCGGTCGGACTGGCGGGCGGCATATTCAACGGCATCAGCAATATCGCCGGCTTCGTCACGCCGCTGCTGTTCGGCGTGATTGTCGGGCTGACCGGCAGCTACAGTATCGGGCTGGGGTTCGTCGGCGCGCACTGCGTGGTCGCCGCGCTGCTGTTCCTGTTTGTGATGGGGCCGATCGCGCGCGTTGGCGAAACGCAGATGCCGGAAGCGGCGCGCGAGGCGCAAAAAGCGGCGCACGGCATTAAAGCGATATAGGGTTCCCGCCAGGTCGGCGCGCTGCGCCGACCACTGCATTCCCACTGAAGAAAATTTGCTCATTTGCCGATACCTCTTTACCAGGAGCGATCCTCAGGAGAGATATCGTGATCAAACAAATCACCGTTGACGAGCTGCGGCCAGGGATGTTTATCCATAAGCTCGAGGTCTGGTGGATAAAAGACAAACGCATCCGTAATCAGATGTTAGTCACCGATCCGCGCCAGATCGCCATATTGCGCAATGAAGGGATCCAGCGGCTCTGGATCGATCTGAACCGATCGGTGCAGGCGCCCGCTAAACCGTCGGCGGCTAAAGAACCTGTTGCCCGCACGCCGTTTTTCCAGGAGCTGGACCAGGCGCAGCAGATTTTCCAGCAGGGCAAGACGCAGGTGATGGCAATGTTCAACGAGGCGCGCCTCGGCCACCGCCTGAACCTGGCGGGCACGCTGGATCTGGTAGACGAAATCGCCGGTTCTATCCGGCGTGAACCAACCGCGCTGCTGAGCGTGGCGCGCCTCAAAAACCATGACGATTACACTTATCTGCACTCTATGGCGGTTTGCGGGCTGATGATTACGCTGGGACAGCAGCTCGGGCTGGACGATAAGCAGGTGCGGCGCGTCGGCATGGGCGGACTGCTGCACGACGTCGGCAAGGCGGCGGTGCCGCTGGAGATCCTCAATAAGCCCGGCAAGCTCAGCGACGAAGAGTTCGAGGTAATGCGCCAGCATCCGGTGGTGGGCGCGCAGATGCTGATGGAGGCGGACGCCGACGCCGACCTGCTGGATATCGCCCTGCATCATCACGAAAAATATGACGGCAGCGGCTATCCGCACCGGCTGAAAGAGGAGGAGATCTCGCTCTATTCCCGTATGGCGACGGTGTGCGACGTTTATGACGCGCTGACCTCCACGCGCGTCTACCGCAAAGGCTGGACGCCCGCCGAAGCGATGCACAATATGCTGAACTGGCGCGGCCACTTCGACCAACAGCTCCTGCACATCTTTGTGCGCGCTATCGGCATCTATCCGGTGGGATCGCTGGTGCGGCTGGCGTCGGGACGCGTCGCGCTGGTGGTGAAGGCGGGCGAGCAATCGCTGCTGAAGCCGGTGGTGCACGCCTTCTGGTCGCTGCACGCGCAGCGCGAGGTCAGGCCAGAGCGCGTCGATCTCGGCGACAGCTTCTGCACCGACAGCATTGTCGGCGCAGAAGAGAGCGCGCTGTGGAAAAACGCCGATCTCAATCGCGTCTGGGCGCTGGCGAGTTAAAAGTCGACGCTGGCGCGCAGCACGATCTCGCGCGGCTCGCCCACCGCGACGCGCAGATTATTGCCGCTGGACGGGTAGTAAGTCTTGTCGAACAGATTGTTAACGTTGACCTGCCACTTCACGCGGTAATGGTTAAGCGGCGTTTGCCAGGCGACAAAAGCATCCGCCACCGTGTAGTCATCAAGATAAAAGCTGTTGGCCGCATCGCCGGGACGGCGGCCGACGTAGCGGGCGCCGACGCCTGCACGCAGATCGTCCGCCGCCAGCAGGCCGGTGGCGCCAAAATCGTTGGTGAGGAACAGCGCGGCGGTATGGCGCGCGGTATTGCTCATGGCGTTGCCGTTATTCGCCGGATCGGCGGTGACGCGCGCGTCGGTCCAGGCGTAGCTGCCCACCAGGCTGAGCGAGTCGGTCAGCCTGCCCGCCAGATCCAGCTCAACGCCCTGCGAACGCACCTTTCCAGCGGTGCGGGTTACGGTTTCTCCATCCACCAGCTCATCCACCATCACGTTACGCTTCTGAATATCAAACAGCGCCAGCGTGCCGGTTACGCCGTTAGGCAGATCGATCTTGCCGCCTACCTCCCAGGCTTTGCCCAGCTCCGGCGGCAGCGCGCCAATCTCGGTGGCGATTGAGGAATTGGGCTTAAAAGATTCGGTGTAGCTGGCGTAAAGGCTTGACCAGCCGTTGAGGTTATAAACCACGCCGGCGCGCGGCACCAACCGGCTGTCAGAGCTGCGGGTGCGGGCGACAAACGGACGGCCTTTGCCCGCCATGACGTCGAAACTGTCGTAGCGCAGGCCGCCCAGCAGCAGCCAGTTCGGCGTCAGGCGGATGGCATCCTGCACAAAGAGGCCGCGGCTGTCGATATTCTCGCGCTGATCGCTGTCGGCGGCGCTCACCGTCGAGCTGGAGGACAGCTCGTCATACACCGGATGCCAGATATTGAAGCGGCTATCTTTTTTGCCGCGCAGCATATCGCCGCGGAAGGTGCGGTCAGCTTCGTAGTCGAATCCCGCCAGCAGCTGATGATTGACGCGGCCCCAGTCGACGTCGCCGTTGAGCGTCAGCTGCACCATCTGCGAGCGGCTCTGCGCGTCGCCGGTGGCGTCGGCCTGACGCGTCAGCACGCCGGTATCGGCGTTGAAGGCGGTGGCGCGCGCCTGGTGGTCGCTATAGGCGTTGCGCGTAAAGCTGTAGTTGAGATGCGCCGTCCAGCTATCGTTCAGGATGCGATCGGCGGCCAGCGTCAGGGTATCCTGGTCGCCGCGTGTGGCGTTAAAGCGCTCGTCGAAGCGCTCTTCGCGCGGCGTGTTTACCGGCTTGCCGGTTTTGGGGTTGATCACCGTACCGCGATCGAACGGCACCAGGTACTCCATATGCTCCCAAGCGACGCGCAGGGTGGTGCTCTCGCCAAACCACATCAGCGACGGCGCAACCACCGTCTGGCGCGTGCGGCCGAAGTTACGCCAGTAGTCGGTCTCGTCGTGATCGACAATAAGCCGACCGGCGAAGCCGCTGGTGCCGAGCGGGCCGGTCACGTCGAGCTGTCCGCCGCCGCCGCCGAAGCTGCTGGTGCGGCCCTCCAGATGCGCCTGCGGCGTCAGCAGCGGCTTTTTGCTGATGACGTTGACCAGGCCGCCCGGCTCGTTCATGCCGTAGAGCATGGAAGAGGGGCCTTTCAGCACCTCGACGCGCTCGCTGGTGGGGGTAAAGTTGCGCGCCTGAATCGAGCGTACGCCGTCGCGCAGAATCGAACCGTCGCGGTTATCGCCGAAGCCGCGCTTGATCAGCGCATCCTGCGTGCCGCCCAGCGTATTGGCCTGGGTAATGCCGCTAACGAATTTTACCGCGTCGCTGAGATCCTGCGCGGCGCTGTCCTGCAGCACCTGCTGCTGCACCACGGTGACGTTCTGCGGCGTATCAATAATCTTTGCCGGCGCGCGCGTGGCGGTCACGCTGCTGTGGGGCTGGTAGCCGCTCTCCGGCGACTCTGCATCCTGCGTCACCAGCAGCGTGGATTCCTGCGCGTGCAGGCTGCCGGAAAGCAGCGCGCCGCCCAGCAGGAGAGAAGAAACGTGTTTCATTGCGGTAGCTGGCTCCAGAAGGTCCCTGATAATTTCAGCGGCAAAAAGCGCTGATAAAGTTGTTCAAGCGTGCGTTGCGGATCGAGGTCGGCGAACAGCTGCGGATAGAGCGCCTTTGCAAAAAGCTCTACCGCCACCACGTGCCACGGGCTGAGATAGAAGTTGTGCCACAGTCCGTACGCGCGATGGTTTTTCACCGCCTCAAGCTGGCTGAGAACCGGCTGCGCGGCGAGCAGCCTTTGCAGGCTAACGGCCGCCCGATCGGCGTCGATTTCCGGGCCAAGCTGCAGCCTGTCGTCGTCTGCATCCGCCATGCCGGTCGCGATATAGACCTGCGGCGGCTGGGCGAGCGCCTGTTCAGGATTGCTCTCGCCGAACACTCCTTTTACCGCGCCGGCGGCGATATTGTCGCCGCCGGCAAAGGCGAGCAGCTGGCCGAGATTGCCGTTGACCGCCGTGGTGCAGCAGGTGTCGCGGCGGCCCAGATGCAGATGCAGCATCACGCGGGTTTTCGCGCCGTGGTAGCTCGCCAGCCGGGTGCGTACCTTATTCATATGCTGCTGATAGAAATCGATAAACGCCTGGGCGCGCTGCGGCTGGTCAAATATCTCGCCGAGGATTTTCAGGCTCGGCACCGTGTTGTTGAGCAGGTCGACGCGCAGGTCGACGTAGATCACCGGAATATTGACCTGCTGCATCAGCTGGCGAAAATGCGCCTCCTGCGCGCCGCTTTTCGCCAGGCGCGGCAGGATAATCAGGTCGGGCTTCAGCCTGATCACCTGTTCAGGGTTGAGGTCGCGCAGCGCGCCGGCGCCGAGCTGCGGCACCGCCTTGATCGCCGGGAACGCGGTGGTGAACTGTCGCCAGCTTTGCGGATCGTACTTCGCCATATCCGCAGGCCAGCCTGCAATGCGCGCGGCCGGATTGCCGGGCACGATCGTCGCCAGGGCATAGAGCATACGGCTTTCCCCTAAAATAATGCGCTGGGGGCGATCGGGCAGGGTCACGCGCTGGCCGGTGATATCGACGACCGATTTGGCGACGGCGCCGCCGCTGCACAGTAGCAGCAGCATCAGAGAAAAAAGAAAACGCATCACAATTATTTCACAAGGAAATCGAAATGATAATGAATATCAATCGTCTTCACAATGGCGGCGGAACCGGCGTGCCGCGCCGCCGGGTTTTATAACTAAAAAAGGCAAAAATGCGCACTCATCCGCCTGTTTTGTAGTCATTTTTACAACTTTTTTACGCCCGCGATGCGCAATTTAACCGCTTCTTTATACCGATGCGCGCAGGCTAACGCGAAACCCTGATCCCTCTGGAGGTCGCTGTGAGCGTGGGCGTAATAACCGGCATCGTGCTGGTGTTTTTGTTACTGGGCTACCTGATCTATGCCCTGCTGAATGCGGAGGCGTTTTGATGGCCGCCAATGCGTTTTTACTGATTGCCGTTTTTCTGGCGGCGCTAATGGTGCTGGCGCAGCCGCTGGGACGCGGTCTGGCCGCGCTGATCGCCGATAAACCGGTGCTGACCAGCGTCGAGCGTCCGCTCTGGCGTCTGCTTGGCGCGGAGGCGCCCACCATGCGCTGGCCGCACTATCTGCTGGCGATTTTGCTGTTTAACCTGCTCGGCCTGCTGCTGTTGACGGCGATCCTGCTGCTGCAGGATCGGCTGCCGCTTAACCCGCAGCAGCTGCCCGCGCTGAGCTGGCATCTGGCGCTCAATACGGCGGTCAGCTTCGTCACCAATACCAACTGGCAGTCCTACGGCGGGGAGAGCACCCTGAGCTACTTCAGCCAGATGGTTGGCCTGACGGTGCAGAACTTCGTGTCGGCGGCGACCGGTATCGCGGTAGCCTTCGCGCTAATCCGCGGCTTCGCCAGCCGCGCCGCCGATTCGCTCGGCAACGCGTGGCGCGATCTGACGCGCATCACGCTCTACGTGCTGCTGCCGATCAGCCTGCTGATGGCGCTGCTGTTCGTTAGCCAGGGCAGCATTCAGAACTTCCTGCCGTACCACACCGTCACCACGCTGGAAGGCGCGCAGCAGACGCTGGCGATGGGGCCGGTAGCGTCGCAGGAGGCGATCAAGATGCTGGGCACCAACGGCGGCGGCTTCTTTAACGTTAACTCGGCGCATCCGTTCGAGAACCCCAACGCGCTGACCAACTTTGTGCAGATGCTGGCGATATTTCTCATCCCGGCAGCGCTCTGTTTTGCCTTCGGCCACGCGGTGCGCGATCGTCGCCAGGGCCATATGCTGCTCTGGGCGATGTCGCTGATGTTCGTGGCGGCGGTAGTTACGGTCATGTGGGCGGAAACGCGCGGCAACCCGCATCTGATGGCGCTCGGCGCCGACAGCGCGCTCAACATGGAAGGCAAAGAGACGCGCTTTGGCATTCTTAACTCCAGCCTGTTTGCGGTCATTACCACCGCCGCGTCGTGCGGCGCGGTGAACGCGATGCACGACTCCTTCACCGCGCTGGGCGGTATGGTGCCGATGTGGCTGATCCAGCTGGGTGAAGTGGTCTTCGGCGGCGTCGGCGCCGGCCTTTACGGCATGCTGCTCTTCGTGGTGCTGGCGGTGTTTATCGCCGGCCTGATGATCGGCCGCACGCCGGAGTACCTCGGTAAAAAGGTCGACGTGCGCGAAATGAAGATGACCGCGCTGGCGATCCTGGTGACGCCGACGCTGGTGCTGCTCGGCACCGCGCTGGCGATGATGACCGACGCGGGCCGCGCAGGCATGGCGAACCCTGGCATTCACGGCTTCAGCGAAGTGCTCTACGCCGTCTCGTCCGCTGCCAATAACAACGGCAGCGCCTTTGCGGGCCTGAGCGCCAACACGCCGTTCTGGAACCTGCTGCTGGCGTTTTGCATGCTGGTTGGCCGCTTCGGCATCATCATTCCGGTGGTAGCGCTGGCGGGCAGCATGGCGGTGAAAAAGGCGCAGCCGGTGGGCAACGGCACGCTGCCGACGCACGGCCCGCTGTTTATCGCGCTGCTGATCGGTACGGTGCTGCTGGTGGGCGCGCTGACTTTTATTCCCGCTCTGGCGCTGGGCCCAGTCGCTGAGCATCTGCAACTTCTTCAGGGTACGCACTCATGAGTTGTCAACAACAGGCGCTGAACGGCGCACTGATGCGCGTCGCGCTGGTCGACGCGCTGAAAAAGCTGGATCCGCGCGTGCAGTTCCGCAATCCGGTGATGTTCGTGGTCTGGCTCGGCAGCCTGCTCACCACGCTGCTGGCGCTGGGCATGGCAGGCGGCTGGCTCGACGGCCGCGCCAGCTTTACCGGCGCCGTTGCCGTCTGGCTCTGGTTCACCGTGCTGTTCGCCAACTTCGCCGAAGCGCTGGCGGAAGGACGCAGCAAGGCGCAGGCGAGCAGCCTGAAAGGAGTCAAGAAAACCAGCTTTGCGAAAAAGCTGGCTGAGCCGCGTCACGGCGGACAGTGGCAGCAGGTCTCTGCCGACAGCCTGCGTAAAGGGGACCTCGTGCTGGCGGAGGCGGGCGACATTATTCCCTGCGACGGCGAAGTGCTGGAAGGCGGCGCGTCGGTGGACGAGAGCGCCATCACCGGCGAATCCGCGCCGGTGATCCGCGAGTCGGGCGGCGACTTCGCCTCGGTGACCGGCGGCACGCGCATTCTTTCCGACTGGCTGGTGATCCAGTGCAGCGTCAATCCGGGCGAAACCTTTCTCGATCGCATGATCGCCATGGTAGAAGGGGCGAAGCGGCGGAAAACGCCTAATGAGATCGCGCTGACCATTCTGCTGGTGTCGCTGACCATCGTATTTCTGCTGGCGACCGTCACGCTCTGGCCTTTCTCGGCGTGGGGCGGCACCCCGGTCAGCGTCACGGTGCTGGTAGCGCTGCTGGTCTGCCTGATCCCGACCACTATCGGCGGTCTGCTGTCGGCGATTGGCGTGGCGGGCATGAGCCGCATGCTGGGCGCTAACGTCATCGCCACCAGCGGACGCGCGGTCGAAGCGGCAGGCGACGTCGACGTGCTGATGCTCGACAAAACCGGCACCATTACGCTCGGCAATCGCCAGGCGACCCAGTTTCTGCCCGCGCCCGGCGTCAGCGAAGAGCAGCTGGCCGACGCGGCGCAGCTCGCCTCGCTGGCGGACGAAACGCCCGAGGGGCGCAGCATCGTGGTGCTGGCGAAGCAGAAGTTCAACCTGCGCGAACGCGACCTTAACAGCCTGGGCGCGAGCTTTATTCCCTTCTCGGCGCAGACGCGCATGAGCGGCGTCAACGTGCAGAACCGGCTGATCCGCAAAGGCGCGGTGGACGCGGTGAAACGCCATATCGAAGCCAACAGCGGCCGCTTTCCGGCGGAGGTCAACGCGCTGGTGGAAGAGGTGGCGCGGGCGGGCGGCACGCCGCTGGTGGTCTCGGAAGGGGCGAAGGTGCTGGGCGTGGTGGCGCTCAAGGATATCGTGAAGGGCGGCATCAAAGAGCGTTTCGCCGAGCTGCGCAAAATGGGCATTAAAACCGTGATGATCACCGGCGATAACCCGCTGACCGCGGCGGCGATCGCGGCGGAGGCGGGCGTCGACGACTTTCTATCAGAAGCGACGCCGGAAGCGAAGCTGGCGCTGATCCGCCAGTATCAGGCGGAAGGGCGACTGGTGGCAATGACCGGCGACGGCACCAACGACGCCCCGGCGCTGGCGCAGGCCGACGTGGCGGTGGCGATGAACTCCGGCACCCAGGCGGCGAAAGAGGCGGGCAACATGGTGGATCTCGACTCGAACCCCACCAAGCTGCTGGAGGTGGTGCATATCGGCAAGCAGATGCTGATGACGCGCGGCTCGCTCACCACCTTCAGCATCGCCAACGACGTCGCCAAATATTTCGCCATTATTCCGGCGGCCTTCGCGGCGACCTATCCGCAGCTCAACCTGCTGAACGTGATGCATCTGCATTCGCCGTCGTCTGCCATCCTGTCGGCGGTGATTTTTAACGCGCTGGTGATCGTTTTCCTGATCCCGCTGGCGCTGAAGGGCGTGAGCTACCGGCCGCTGAGCGCTGCGGCGCTGCTGCGCCGCAACCTGCTGATCTACGGCGTGGGCGGGCTGCTGGTGCCTTTTATCGGCATTAAAGCCATCGACCTGCTGCTGGTGCTGCTGGGTCTGGCGTAAGGAGAAAAAAATGAGTCAGTTACGTCCGGCAATGTTAGTTTTACTGCTGCTCACTCTGGTCACCGGCGTGGGGTATCCTTTACTCACTACCGGCCTGGCCCAGTGGCTGTTTCCGGCGCAGGCCAACGGCTCGCTGATCGAAGCGCGCGGTTCGGCGCTGATCGGCCAGAACTTTACCCGGCCAGGCTATTTCTGGGGACGCCCGTCAGCGACCGGCGACGCGCCCTATAACCCGCTGGCGTCGAGCGGCAGTAATCTGGCGGCCAGCAATCCGGCGCTCGATAAGGCGGTGGCGGAACGGGTTGCCGCGCTGCGCGCCGCTAATCCGCTCGCGCCGCAGGCGGTGCCGGTTGATTTAGTGACGGCCTCGGCGAGCGGCCTGGATCCGGCGATTTCGCCCGCCGCCGCGCACTGGCAGGCGCCGCGCGTCGCTACCGCGCGTCAGCTGCCGCTGAAAACGGTCGAGGATCTGATCGACGCCAACACGGAGCGGCCGCTGCTCGCCTTTAGCGGCGATCCTACCGTCAACGTGCTGCGGCTTAATCTGGCGCTGGACGCGCTGACTCAACCCTGAAGGACGTAATGAACGACGAACGCGAACGCCCCGATCCCGACGCGCTACTGTTGCAGCAGACCGACAGCCATCGCGGCAAGCTGAAAATTTACTTCGGCGCCTGCGCGGGAGTAGGTAAAACCTACGCCATGCTGCAGGAGGCGCAGCGGCTGCGCGCGCAGGGGCTTGACGTGCTGATCGGCGTGGTGGAGACGCACGGTCGTGAAGAGACCGCGAGCCTGCTGCGCGGACTGGCGGTGCTGCCGCGGCGCGCCACCGGCCGCTCGCGCCATGCCGAGTTTGACCTTGACGCGGCGCTGGCGCGCCATCCGGCCGTGATCCTGATGGACGAGCTGGCGCACACCAACGTGCAGGGCTCGCGCCATCCCAAGCGCTGGCAGGATATTGATGAGCTGCTGGACGCAGGCATTGACGTGATCACCACCGTCAACGTACAGCATCTTGAAAGCCTTAACGACGTGGTGGGCGGCGTGACCGGCATCCGCGTGCGCGAAACCGTTCCCGACCCTTTTTTCGACAGCGCCGACGAGGTAGTGCTGGTGGATCTGCCGCCGGACGATCTGCGCCAGCGCCTGAAAGAGGGCAAGGTTTACGTCGGGGATCGCGCGGAGCGCGCCATCGAAAACTTCTTTCGCAAGGGTAACCTGTTCGCTCTGCGCGAGCTAGCGCTGCGCCGCACCGCCGACCGCGTGGACGATCAGATGCGCGCCTGGCGCGACCAGCAGGGCCGCGACCGCGTCTGGCACACGCGCGACGCCATTCTGCTCTGCATCGGCGACGACTCCGGCAGTGAAAAGCTGGTGCGCACCGCCGCGCGGCTGGCGGCGCGGCTCGGCAGCGAGTGGCATGCGGTTTACGTAGAGACGCCGCGCCTTAACCGGCTGCCGGAAGCGCGGCGGCGCGCTATTCTGAAAACCCTGCAGCTGGCGCAGGAGCTGGGCGCGGAGACCGCCACGCTCACCGATCCCGACGAGGCGCAGGCGGTGCTGCGCTACGCCCGTGAACATAACCTTGGCAAGATCGTTACCGGCCGTCGCCCGCTGCGGCGCTGGCACCGCGACAGTTTCGCCACGCGCCTCGGCAAGCTGGGGCCGGATCTCGATCTGCTGGTGGTGGCGCTGGATGAGCCGGTCAGCGAAGCGCCGAGCTTAGCGGACGCGCGCGTTGGCGGCGATCGCTGGCGCCTGCCGCTGCGCGGCGTGCTGATGGCGCTGCTGCTCTGCATTATCGTAACCGCGACCGGGCGCTGGCTGCTGGCCGGGTTCGATACCGCCAACAGCGTGATGATCTATCTGCTGGCGGTGGTGATTATCGCGCTGCGCTACGGGCGCTGGCCGTCGGTGATCGCCACGGTGATGAATATTCTCGCCTTCGACCTCTTTTTTGTCGCGCCAACCGGTACGGTGGCGGTCTCCGATTTGCAGTATCTGGTCACCTTTGCGGTGATGCTGGCGGTCGGGGTGATTGTCGGCAATCTTACCGCAGGCGTGCGCTATCAGGCGCGCGTGGCGCGCTACCGCGAGCAGCGCGCGCGTCACCTCTACGAAATGGCGAAGTCGCTGGGCAGCGCGCTGACGCCTGAAGATATCGCCGCCACCGCTCAGCGCGTGATTGACGTGACGCTTCAGGCGCGCAGCCTGCTGCTGCTGCCGGATGAACAGGGCGAACTGGTGGCGACGGGCGCGACGACGCCGGGCAGCGAGCCGGATCGCGCCATCGCTAAATGGAGCTACAGCAAAGGGCAGCCCGCAGGCGCGGGCACCGATACGCTGCCCGCCGTGCCGTACCAGATCCTGCCGCTAAAGAGCGGCGCGCACTGCCGCGGGCTGCTGGTGGTCGAGCCGCAGAACCTGCGCCAGCTGATGATCCCGGAGCAGCAGCGGCTGGTGGAAACCTTTACCGTGCTGATCGCCAACGCGCTGGAGCGGATGGCGCTGTCGCAAAGCGAGGCGGCGTCGCGGCTGGCGGCGGAGCGCGAACAACTGCGCAACGCGCTGCTCTCCGCGCTGTCGCACGATCTGCGCACGCCGCTGACCGTGCTGTTTGGCCAGGCGGAGATGCTGATGCTGGACCTGGCCAGCGAAGAGTCAAAATACGTCACGCAGGCGAACCAGATCCGCGAGCAGACGCTGAGCACTATCCGGCTGGTCAGCAACATGCTGGACATGGCGCGCATCCAGTCGGGCGGGCTGAACCTGCGCGAAGAGTGGCTGGCGCTGGACGAGGTGATCGGCGGCGCGCTGAGCAGTATGGCGCCGTCGCTGAAAGGGCACGGCGTTACGCTCGACCTGCCGTCGGATCTGGTGCTGATTAAAGGCGACAGCGCGCTACTGGAGCGGGTGCTGACCAACCTGATCGAGAACAGCCTGAAATATGCGGGCAACAGCGCGCAGCGCGGCATTCGCGCCTGGCGCGACGGCGATCGTCTGGAGATGGCGGTATGGGACAGCGGGCCGGGCATCGCCGACAAAGACCTGACGCGTATTTTCGACAAGTTTGCGCGCGGCGATAAAGAGTCGTCGGTGCCGGGCGTTGGGCTGGGGCTGGCGATCTGCAAAACCATTGTTGAGAGCCACGGCGGCCGCATCTGGGCTGAAAACCGTATCGAAGGCGGCGTGGCTTTTCGCCTCTCTTTGCCGCTGCCGCCCGCGCCAAAAATTTCTGAAGAGGCGCTGAAATAACTTCACAGAGGATGGGTTATACTGCCTCACCTGTCTGTTTATCTGTGGGAAATTATGGAACGTTTTACCGAAAACCTGATGTATGCGTCGCGCTGGTTGCTGGCTCCGGTTTACATAGGACTTTCGCTGGGGTTGCTGGCGCTGACGATAAAGTTTTTCGAAGAAATTTTTCACCTGCTGCCCAATATCCTCAGCATCGCGGAAAACGATCTTATCCTGTTGCTGCTGTCGCTGGTGGACATGACGCTGGTGGGCGGCCTGCTGGTGATGGTGATGCTTTCGGGCTATGAAAACTTCGTCTCTAAGCTGGATATTGACGACCATAAAGAGAAGCTGAGCTGGCTCGGCAAGATGGATTCCGGCTCGCTGAAAAACAAAGTCGCGGCGTCGATCGTCGCTATCTCCTCTATCCACCTGCTGCGCGTGTTTATGGAAGCGCGCAACGTGCCCAATGACAAGCTGATGTGGTATGTGATCATCCATCTGACCTTTGTGCTGTCGGCTTTTGTCATGGGCTGGCTGGATAATATGTCGAAAAATGAGAAAAAGTATTCGTAGTCCGGCCTGGGGCAAAGCAGCCTCTGAAGGCTAAAATTTCCCCGCTGGCCGTGTGCCGGTCAGTTGGGGCATCACTTCCCGCACCATCTCGAAAAACTTTTGCAGGCGCGCCGGATAGTAGCTCGCCCAGGGATAGGTAAGCCAGACCGGCAGAGGCGGCGCCTGCCACTCAGGCGTAAGCTGAACCAGCTCGCCGCGCGCCAAATCCTCCTGCACCACCCACGACGACATAATCGCCGCGCCCATTCCCATTAATGCCGCTTTACGCACCGCGTAGAGGCTGTCGCTGCTCAGGCGCGGCGCAATCGCCATATTGACCGGCTGGCCGTCGTTAATCCGCTGTAACGCAATTTCGTTACGGTAAAAGCTGGTCAGCGCCAACCAGGGCAGCGAGGCGAGCTGCTCCACCGCGCTGACCTGAGGATAGCGCGCCAGCAGATCCGGCGAGGCCACCACGATGCGCGGCACTTCCGCCAGCAAAATCGCCACGATGGTGGGATCGCTCAGCGCGCCGACCTGAATCGCGCAGTCGACATTCTCGGCGATAAAGTCGGGCGTGCGATCGTTGAGCATCCACTCCACGTTAAGGCGCGGGTAGCGCATCAGGTATTCCACCAGCGGCGCGACCAGCTGATCCTGGCCAAAGGCGTGCGGCGCGCGCACGCGCAGCGTGCCGACCGGTTCGTCGTTAGCGTGGGTCAGCTCATCTTCCAGCGCGTGCCAGGTCGCCAGCAGCTGGCGCGCATGAGCGTAGCAGCGCTCGCCGTCGTCGGTCAGCTTGAGCGCGTGGGTGGTGCGCATGATTAGCTTTAGCCCCAGGCGCTGCTCCAGCGCCTGCAGGCGACGGCTGATGGTGGGCTGCGTGGTGTTGAGCTGCGCCGCCGCCGCTGACAGGCTGCCGCTCTCAACGATGCGGATAAACGTCTGCATCAGTTCAATACGATCGGGACTGGATAGGTTTCTCATACGTACCACGCATAACAGTTTTGCCTTTTAGCAGTCTACCGCGTATGGCGCTAATCCGCTTTACTAAGCGTCATACCCACCGTGGAGAAAATGACGATGTCAGCGATGAACAGCATGGCGGCCAGCCCGGCCGAAAGACTGCCCGGCCCCCTGGTCTTTACCCTCGCCGCAGGCGCAGGGTTGAGCGTGGCCTCGATTTACTACAGCCAGCCGATGCTGGATATCATCGGCAAACAGTTCAACGTCGGCGTCGGCGCGGTCGGCATGGTGCCGATGCTGACGCAGATGGGCTATGCGCTGGGCATTCTGCTGCTGGCGCCGCTGGGCGATCGCCACGACCGGCGCGCCATTATCCTGATTAAAGGGCTGCTGCTGGTAGCGGCGCTGCTGCTGTGCGGTTTCTCCGGCGGCCTGAACGCGCTGCTGATCGCCAGCTTCGCTACCGGCCTGACGGCGACGGTGGCGCAGGATATCGTGCCGGCTTCCGCCGCGCTGGCGCCCGAGCGCAGCCGCGGCAAGACGGTTGGCACGGTGATGACCGGCCTGCTGGTGGGCATTCTGCTGTCGCGGGTGGTGAGCGGCGTAGTAGCGGAGTATTTCGGCTGGCGCGCCATGTACTGGCTGGCGGCGGCGCTGGTGCTTTTCATTAGCCTGGCGCTGTGGCGCGCGCTGCCGCGCTTTACCCCCGGCACCTCGGTTAGCTATCCGCGCCTGCTGCTGTCGCTGGCGCATCTCTGGCAGCAGCATCAGACGCTGCGGCGCGCGGCGCTGGCGCAGGGCCTGCTATCGGTCGGCTTTAGCGCCTTCTGGTCGACGCTGGCGCTAATGCTCAGCGACCGCTTCCACCTCGACAGCGCGGTGGCGGGCGCCTTCGGCCTGGCGGGCGCGGCGGGCGCGATGGCCGCGCCGCTGGCGGGCAGCATCGCCGACCGTATCGGCCCGGCGCGCGTCACCATCGTCGGCGCCGGACTGGTCACCGTCTCCTTCGCGCTGATGTTCCTGCTGCCTGCGCTGCCGATCCCTGCCCAGCTGGCGCTGATCGTGCTCAGCACCATCGGCTTCGATTTAGGCGTGCAGGCCACGCTGGTGGCGCACCAGACGCTGGTTTACAGCCTGGCGCCGGAAGCGCGCAGCCGCCTTAACGCGCTGCTGTTTACCGTGGTGTTTATCGGCATGGCGACCGGCGCCGCGCTGGGCAGCCTGGCGCTGGCGCGCTGGGGCTGGAACGGCGTCGTGATGCTCGCCACGCTGGCCGGTGCCGCCAGTTTCGCGCTTCGCCTGGCGAGCCGGCACCTGAAGAACTGATCCCGCTTTCGCGCTCTTGTGCCAGGATTAAACATAATCTTTAGGGAAAACGGAGCGTTATGAACTTTCTTGCCTGGATGGCGGCCACTGGCTGCCTTCTGTTATTAATGTCGCTGGCGTCGGGATGGATTCATCGCGGGCCGGTGACGTCGTTTGGGCTTTATCTGTTAGCCGGGATCCTCTGCGGACCCTGGGTGTTTGACGTTTTGCAGATCGATATTCTGAAACATTCGGAAGCCGCGGCGCATATCACCGAAATCACCATGGCGGCCTCGCTGTTTATCACCGGGCTGAAGCTGCGCCTGCCGCTGCGCGCGCACAGCTGGCGCCTCGGGATGCGGCTCGCCTTTCCGGCGATGCTGCTGACGGTCGGCGGCATGACGCTGCTGGCCCACTGGCTGGTAGACTTTGACTGGCCGCTGGCGCTGGCGTTTGGCGCTATCGTCGCGCCCACCGATCCGGTGCTGGCGAGCCTGATTTCCGTGAACGACGCGCGCGACGACGACGCGCTGCGCGTGGCGCTCTCCAGCGAAGCGGGCATGAACGACGGATCGGCGCTGCCGCTGCTGGTACTGGCGCTGCTGCTGTTTAACGGCGAAAGCCTTAGCTGGAGCAGCTTCGGGCACTGGACGGCGGTTGAGGTGATCTGGGGCATCGGCGGCGGACTGGGGCTAGGCTTTCTGTTAGGTCGGCTGGTCGGCGTGCTGGCGACGCGCCTGCGCAACGCGCATGGCAACGTGGCGCCCAGCGATTTTCTCGCGCTGGCGCTGATTGCGCTCAGCTACGCGGCGGCGGAAACGCTGGGCGCCTCCGGCTTTCTGGCGACCTTCGCCGCCGGCGTCGGGCTGCGCCGCGCCGAGCTGCGCGTCTTTAAAAGTTTTCCGCCGGAAGAGCTGAGTGAAGAGGAGCGGGTGCTGCCCGCCGAGGCGCTGGTCAACCCCAACAATCGTCTGGAGCACGCCGGGGAAAGCGGCAACATGGTGAAATCGGTCGGGCTGGTGGTGAGCGACGCGCTCTCGTTTGGTGATACGATTGAGCGGTTGCTGGCGGCGGCGATGATGGTGGTGCTGGGCGTGACGCTTGCTCACCACTGGAACCTCGACGGCATCCTGTTGGGACTGGCGTTATTTATCGTGGTGCGGCCGCTGGCGGTCTGGCTGACGACGCTGCGCTGCGGCATTCCGCCGGTGCGCCGTCTGCTGATCGGCTGGCTGGGCATCCGCGGTATCGGCAGTATTAACTACATCGCCTTCGCCTGGGTACACGGCATGGCGGGACAACAGGCTGAAACAATGGTTGATATGGCGCTGACACTGGTGGTGTGCAGCATCGTCATTCATGGCGTGACGGTCACGCCGCTGCTGAACTGGCGCTCGGCGCGCCTTTCCGCCCGGCAGAACCAAGAGTAGACCGTCACCAGGTTAAAACAGGAGTGGATATGAAAAAGCCGTTATTGATTCTACTGGGAATGCTGGCGTCGTCCGCCGCGCTGGCCGCTGACGATGAGAGCAACATCCCGCAGGAGAACGTCTACGCCAGCAAGCTGTGCCATATCGTCAGCGGGGAGACTCAGGTCGGCACGGCGGATGCCTACGTGCAGAAAATGAAGAGCTATACGGCGATGAGCAAATCCTCCAGCGCGATGAACCAGCCGGAATTTGACGAAGATATTGCTAACGAAGTGGCGAACGCCTGGCTGCAGCTGGGTGAAGAGGAGCGCGGCAAGCTGCGCGCCGACGAGCCGCTGTGCGAGCAAACGGTGATGACGCAGTTTCAGCAGGAAGATTAAGCCGCTTATTGGCTCTGCACAAACGCGCCTCAGGGCGCGTTTTTTTGTAGCGTTTTGTGCCGAATTGCGTACATAATCGCCAGCAATTGATATGCGTCACATAATAACAGCGCCGCCGCAGAAAGGCGCGTCTGAATCAGCTACTGGCATTGACTCAACGGGCATCATGATCACGCGTCGACACTTTCTTTTGGGTTCCGGAGCCCTCCTTCTGTCCATGACCGCGGGCAAACTCTTTGCTCGCGATGAGGTCATTCCGCTGTGGCCGGATGAGCCGCCGGGCGGCGGCGGGCCGTCCGGGCCGCTGCGCGTCAACAAGCACGGCTCCTGGTCCAATATCGTCAGCCCGACCATCCAGCGGTTTAAACCGGAAAACCCCAACGGCGAAGCGGTACTGATCGCAGCGGGCGGCGGCTATAAGTTTATCGGCATGGGTCGCGAGGCCTGGCCGGTAGCGCGCTGGCTCAACAGCAACGGCTACACCGCCTATGTGCTGAGCTATCGTCTGCCGGAGGAGAAGTGGCAGGCGGGCCATCTCGCGCCCCTGCAGGACGCGCAGCGCGCCATTCGCCTGGTGCGTTCGCTGGAGCGCAAAGTTCACGTGCTGGGCTTTTCCGCCGGCGGACATCTGCTCGGCATGGCGGCGGCGCGTCCAGATTTCCGCTCCTATGAATTACAGGATGAGCTGGATCATGTGGTGCCGAAAGTCGACAGCGTCGGTTTGATCTATCCGGTGATTACCCTGGAAGCGCCCTATACCCATACCACCACGCACCGCATTCTGGTGGGCAACGGCGCGACGCCGGCGGAAGAGGCGAACTGGTCGGTGCAGAACTATGTGACGCGCAGCTATCCGCCCACCTTTCTGGCGCAGGCGGAAGATGACCCAATCTCCAATCCTTACAACACGGAACTGATGCGCGATACCTGTCGACGCAACCGCGTGCCGGTGGAGCTGATTGAGATCAGCCGCGGCGGCCACGGCTTTGGCCTCGGCAAAGCGGGCACGCCTGCCGCCCTGTGGGATCAGGCCTACGCGCGCTGGCTCGACCGCCTCAGCTGATCAGGTCAGTATCCGGCGGCTGTCGGGCTGCAGCGACGGCGGCAGCGGAAAGTCGTCGTTCATCTCCCGCAGGCTGCGCTCGATAGTGACGCAGATGGCGTTCAGCGGCAGGTCGTTAGCCTCGACGCCGAAGGGATCCTCCAGCTCTTCCGACACCGATTCCAGCGCCAGAAAGGTGTAGGAGATAAACATCGAGACCAGCGGCGTCATGCCGTGCAGATCGCTGACCAGCGCAAACGGCAGCAGCGTGCAAAACAGCGATACGGTGCGGTGCAGGATCAGCGAGTAGGCAAAGGGGATCGGCGTAGAGGCGATGCGCTCGCAGCCGCCCAGCACCAGCGATAGGCGGTTTAGATTCTCATCCATGCTCTGCCAGAGAATATCGGTGATCTTTCCCTGCTGGCGCTGCTCGCCCAGCCATTTACCCAGGCAGAGCAGCGCGCGGCTGGCAGGCATCGGGCTATTCAACACTTCCTCTCGCCAGCGTAACGGCAGCAGGCGCGTTAAATCGTCGCGCGGGTCGCTGCCGCGCAGCTGGTGCTTCATGCCGTAGCTGAACGCCATCTGCAGCGCCGCGAACGCATGCGCCTTTTCCGCCTCCAGCGGCACGCTCTTGATCTGACGCAGCAGCGAACGATGGGTGATAAGCATGCTTCCCCACAGCGTGCGCGCTTCGGTAAAACGCGCGTAGCTGGCGTTGTTGCGGAAGCCGAGGAAGATCGCCAGCGCCACGCCGAGCAGGCTAAAGGGCGCGGTCGTCAGATGGACGCCGAGCGATTCGTACCACTGAAAGCAGACGATGGCGATAATCGACATCAGCAGGTTTAACGACAGGCGGAAGCCGATTTTCGGCAACACCGAACCGTGCCAGCCCAGCAACCGACGGAACCAGTGTTGGTAAGGACGAACAATCATGGTGAATGCGATGTGGTGAAGTTATTTTTGTAGGTAAAGCCTACGCCGACCGCGGTGCGAATGCGAATGCGAATGCGAATTCTCGCGTGCTTTCCCCGGCTTTATTCTTAAAAAAATTAAAAATATCAATCATCTAAAATAAATTTTGATAAGTTGTAAAATTCTTTCCGTTATCTCCTAACAGGCAGGCTGCGTAAAGTTCATCTCAACGGAAACACAACATTCAAACCCCCTGAGAGGAACAAAATTATGTCTAAATTCGACCTGCTGGACCCGCAAAACTCAACGCTGATTTTCATCGACCACTAGCCGCAAATGTCTTTCGGCGTGGCAAATATCGATCGCCAGCAGCTTAAAAATAATACCATCGCCCTGGCCAGGGCCGGAAAAATCTTTAACGTGCCGGTGATTTATACCTCGGTGGAAACCGAAAGCTTTAGCGGCTATATCTGGCCGGAACTGCTGGCGGTCCATCCAGAGTCGAAGCCGATTGAGCGTACCTCGATGAATTCCTGGGAAGACGCGAAATTCGTTGAGGCGGTAGAGAAAACCGGACGCAAGAAGCTGATTATCTCTGCGCTCTGGACGGAAGTGTGTCTGACGTTCCCGGCGCTGATGGCCATGAAAGAGGGCTACGAAGTCTATGTGGTGACGGACACCTCCGGCGGCACCAGCGTCGACGCTCATGAGCGCTCGGTGCAGCGTATGGTGCAGGCCGGCGCTATCCCGGTCACCTGGCAGCAGGTGCTGCTTGAGTACCAGCGCGACTGGTCACGTAAGGAGACCTATGACGCGGTGATGGATCTGGTGCGCGAACACAGCGGCGCGTACGGCATGGGCGTTGATTACGCCTACACCATGGTGCATAAAGCGCCGGCGCGTCAGGCCTGAACATGGCGTGCTAAAGAGCGCGCCTGACAGCAGGGCGAAGGTTCGATTTCGGACCTTCGCCCTTTATTCTCTGTGACTTACCTGTCTCACTAATGACACTGTCTTTCCGCTGTGTCAGGCTCTGGAGATGTTTTTTTCAGAGTCAGGAAAGATGAAGAAGAAAAACAGTACGCCGACCCCGCATGATGCCACCTTCCGGCAGTTTCTCAGCCAGCCAGATGTCGCGCGCGATTTTATGGAGCTTCACCTTCCGGCGACGCTACGCGCTATATGTGACCTGAGCACGCTGAAGCTGGAGTCCGGCTCATTTGTTGAGGATGACCTGCGTCCATACTTCAGCGATGTGCTCTACAGCCTGAAAACCACTAGCGGCGATGACAGCTACGTGCATGTGCTTATTGAGCATCAGTCGACGCCGGACAGGCATATGGCTTTTCGGCTGCTGCGCTATGCGGTGGCGACGATGAAACGTCACCTTGATGCAGGGCACAAAATGCTGCCGCTGGTGATTCCGCTGCTGTTTTACGCCGGTAAGCGCAGCCCGTATCCGTTCTCTACTCGCTGGCTGGATGCGTTCAGCGATCCGACGCTGGCGGAAAAGGTGTATGGCAATCCTTTTCCGCTGGTCGACGTTACTGTTATACCTGACGATGAGATAGCCGAGCATCGCAGCATGGCTGCGCTTACCCTGCTGCAAAAACATATCCATCAGCGCGATTTGTCGGAGGTGATGGACAGACTGGCGTCAGTTTTGCTGGCGGGCTGGCTCTCTTCATCACAGATAATATCGCTGGTACACTATATTGTTCAGGCAGGCGAAACCACAGACGCCGGCGCCTTTGTCCGCGAACTGGCAAAGCGGATACCGCAACAGGAGGAGGCACTGATGACCATTGCAGAACAGCTAAAGCAGGAAGGCCGCAAACAAGGCAAGCTCGAAGGCAAGCTTGAAGGGAAAATAGAAGTCGCGCGCAGCCTGCTGAAAATGAAGATACCGCGCGAAGCGATTTTGCAGGCCACTGGGCTAACGGAAGACGAACTGGTCCGCGTGCAGGCAAGTTGAGCCTTTATTGACCAGCTTAATAGCCAAAGACATTGAGCTATTAAAATGAAAGCCCACCCAAAAAAGGTAGGCTTAACTTATTATCTGGCAGGCTAGCATCAGCCAGGCGAAACGCCCTTAACGCATCGTCACAAACTCTTCTGCCGCCGTCGGGTGGATCGCTACGGTATTGTCGAAGTCTTTTTTCGTCGCGCCCATCTTCAGCGCCACCGCAAAGCCTTGCAGCATCTCATCCATACCTGAACCGATACCATGAATGCCAACGATCTTCTCCTCCGCGCCGACGCAGACCAGCTTCATGCGGCACGGCTGGCGGTGCTGCGTGACGGCGGTATACATGGCGGTAAACGAAGATTTATAGACCTTCACCTGATCGTCGCCATATTGCTCGCGCGCCTGGGGTTCGGTCAGGCCCACGGTGCCAATCGGCGGATGGCTGAACACCACGGTCGGAATGTTGCTGTAATCCAGATGCTCGTCAGGCTTATTGTTGAACAGGCGTTCTGAGAGACGACGACCTGCCGCCACGGCGACCGGGGTCAGCTCCACCGCGCCGGTGTTGTCGCCGACCGCATAGATGCCGTCGACGTTGGTGTTCTGATACTTGTCGACCTTGATATAGCCCTTTTCATTCAGCGCCACGCCGGTCACCGCCAGATTCAGGTTGTCGGTCGCCGGTTCGCGGCCGATGGCCCATACCAGACAGTCGACGGTCTGCTCGCGCCCGTCTTCCAGCTGCAGCGTCAGGCTGCCGTCGGCGTTTTTCACCACCGCTTTCGGCACGGCGTGAGTGTGCAGCGCCGGGCCTTCGGCGTTCATCACTTCCACCAGCGTGTCGGTAATCAGCGGATCGAAGCTGCGCAGCGGCGCATGCTTGCGCACGAACAGATGGGTTTCGGACCCCAGCGCGTTAACCACGCCCGCCAGCTCAACGGCGATATAGCCGGCGCCGATCACCGCGGTACGCTTCGGCAGCGCCTCCAGTTCGAAAAAGCCGTCGGAGTCGATGCCGTATTCCGCGCCCGGCACATTGGGATGGCTCGGACGGCCGCCGGTGGCGATCAGAATATGGTCGGCGGTAATGCGCTCGCCGTTCACTTCCACGGTATGGGCGTCGACGAAGCGGGCGAAGCCCTTGATGACGTCGACGTTGTTTTTACCCAGCACGTTATCGTACGAGGTGTGAATGCGATCGATGTAGGCGCTGCGGTTTTTCACCAGCGTCTTCCAGTTGAAATGGTTTACCGTGGTATCGAAGCCGTAATCCGGACCGTAGAGATGGATAGCCTCAGCGATCTGCGCCGCGTGCCACATCACTTTCTTCGGAACACAACCTACATTCACGCAGGTGCCGCCCAGCTCTTTGGCTTCAATCAGGGCGCATTTCTGGCCATACATAGCGGCACGGTTAATCGAGGCGATGCCGCCGCTGCCGCCGCCAATGGCGAGATAGTCATAGTGTCGTGTCATGGTGTGTCCATCCGGTTGCAAGAGTTTGGTCAGGATTGTAACGCTGAGAGACGAGACGGCGCAAAGATTGCGCCTATGATTGTAATAGGGTTGAATTCTCTCCTCACTTACAGGGAAGCATAGCATGCAGCTCACATTTCTTGGCACCGGCGGCGGCGCGCCCAGCCTGCAACGCAACGTCACCTCTATCGCCTTTACGTATTCGCCGCGCGGCGATACCTGGCTCTTTGACTGCGGCGAAGGGACGCAGCTCCAGTACATGCGTTCGCCGCTCAGGCCGGGGCGCATGAACAAAATTTTTATCACGCATCTGCACGGCGACCATATTTTCGGGCTGCCCGGTCTGCTGACCAGCCGATCTATGGGCGGCATCACCGAGCCGCTGACTATTTACGGGCCCGCAGGCATCCGGCGCTTTGTCGAAACCGCGCTGTCGCTGAGCGGCTCCTATACCGATTATCCGCTGGAAATCGTCGAGATTGAGGCGGGGCCGGTGCTCGACGACGGCGAGTTCCGCGTCAGCGCCTGGCCGCTGGTGCATCCGCTGACCTGCTTTGGCTACCGTATCGAGCAGCACGACAAGCCGGGTTTTCTCGACGCCGCGCGTCTGAAAGAAGAGGGCGTGCCGCGCGGGCCCTGGTATCAGCAGCTAAAAGTGGGAGAGAGGGTGACGCTGGAGGATGGACGAACGATTAACGGCGCGGACTATCTCGGTCCGGCGACCAAAGGCAAAACCCTGGCGATTTTCGGCGATACCGCGCCGACGCCAATGGCGCTGCAGCTGGCGGCCAATGTCGATCTGATGGTGCATGAAGCCACGCTGGAGGCGGCTCTGCAGGAGAAGGCGAACGGACGCGGCCACTCTACGACGCTACAGGCGGCGCAGGTGGCAAAAGAGGCGGGCGCGAAGCGGCTGATCGCTACGCACTTCAGCTCGCGCTACCTGCCGCGCGACATGCCGCGTTTGCTGGAGGAGTGCCGCTCGGTATTTCCCAATACCGAGCTGGCGTCCGATCTTGCGCTATTTACTCTTTAGCGCTGCAGGACCGGATAAGTAAAAAACAGCAGATGCGTCATATTAAAAGCGAAGTGGAAAAGGGTTGAAACCCAAAGCCGCCCGCTCCAGTGCCACGCCAGCCCATAGATTATGCCGGCCAGCGCGGCAAACACCACCAGCAGCAGGCCGCCAGCGAAGTGCGCCAGGCCGAACAGCAGCGAGGTCAGCAGCAGCGCGGGCATGCCGCCCAGCCACTGGCGCAGCCGCTGCTGAAGATAGCCACGGAACAGCGCTTCTTCCGCCAGCGATACGAAGAAGAGGTTCGACAGCATAAACAGGGCCAGCCATGACGGAAAATGGGGCTCGCGCGCCAGACCGCCCGGCAGCACGGCGACAAACAGCAGCAGAGGAATGGCGATGAGCAGCGCTATCCACTGCCAAGAGTAGCGAACCGGACTGGCGGCGGTTTTAAACAGCGTCGGCAGACAGGCGAGAAGCACAAAGGGGATCAGCGCCTTATCAAAATTGAACCACAGGCTAAAGGGCGCGCTGTGCGGGCCTGCTCGCACGTTATCAAGCTGTTTGACGTTGTAAAAACCAGGAAACAGATGCAGAAAAAGCGCCACGGCGATGGCGACCATAAGCGCCTCCGTGACCCCTTGCCAGAGGCGATGCGCGGCGAAGCGCGCGCGCAGCCAGGCAAGCAGGCCGATGGCCGCCAGCAGCGGCAGCGCGGCGACGCCAACGACGTGTTGGTGAAACGCCATCAGCGTGGCGGCTAGCAGCAGCAGCAGGGCGAAGCGTTTAGTGACGTTGAGCGAGGCCAGCGCGCCCGCTAAAACAATCCACATAGAAAACTCCTTTTTTCTCCTTTATGTCGTTCTGAATTTACTCCGGCACCAGCTGCGTGACGGTGGCGTGGCCGGTTCCGCCTGGCACCAGCTTCTGGTGCAGCCAGGGCAGTAGCTCGTTCATCTGCTGCGCCAGCTTCCACGGCGGGTTGACGACGATCATGCCCGATGCGGTCATGCCGCGCTGATCGCTATCCGGACGCACCGCCAGCTCGATCTGCAGAATATTGCGGATGCCGGTCGCTTCCAGGTCGCGCAGCATATGCTTGATCTGCTGGCGCAGCACCACCGGATACCAGAGCGCGAAAACGCCGGTGGCGAAGCGTTTGTGGCCTTCGTGAATGGCCTTCACCACCGCCTGATAGTCGCTTTTCAACTCGTAAGGCGGATCGATGAGGATCAGGCCGCGACGGGTCGGCGGCGGCAGTTTCGACTTCAGCTGCTGATAGCCGTCGGCGCGCTCTACGCGGGCGCGGCTGTCTTTCAGGAACTCGCCGCGCAGCAGCGGGTAGTCGCTGGAGTGCAGCTCGGTAAGCTGCAGCTTATCCTCTGCGCGCAGCAGATGGCGCGCGATCAGCGGCGAGCCGGGATAGTAGCGCAGCGTGCCGTTGGGGTTCAGGTCGCGAATCGCGTTGAAGTAGGGCTTTAGCAGCTCCGGCGCGTCCGGCTGCTGCCAGATGCGGGCGATGCCTTCCAGATATTCGCCGGTCCGCTCGGCATGCTCGCCGCTCAGCAGATAACGGCCTGCGCCGGCATGGCTGTCGAGGTAAAGGAACGGCTTTTCTTTCTCTTTCAGCGCGCTGATGATCAGGCTCTGTACGGTGTGTTTCAGCACGTCGGCATGGTTGCCGGCGTGAAAACTGTGGCGATAGCTCAGCATAACAGTGGGGATTCCGCGGTTGCGTAAAAAGGCGTACTGCAAGTCAGCGGGATTATACCTGCTGAAGGCGAAAAATGCTGACCGATTCTCTGTCACCTACCTGTCCGATGCGTTTCTTCGCCGCTCAGCCTGGCCGGCATTGATTTTCGCTACACTTAACCGCATGTTAGTAAGATTGCGTTGCGCGCCTCGCGCGCCCCATACATTGAACAAGGACTGCGCTATGACCAATCCATTACTCCAGCCTTTTACGCTGCCGCCTTTCTCCGCCATTCAGCCTGAACATGTGGTGCCTGCCGTCACCGAGGCGCTGAACGAATGTCGCGCGGCGGTGGAAAAAGTGGTGGCGCAGGGCGCGCCCTATACCTGGGACAACCTGGTGCAGCCGCTGGCTGAAGTTGACGATCGTCTCGGCCGCATCTTCTCGCCGGTCAGCCATCTTAACTCGGTAAAAAACAGCCCGGAGCTGCGTCAGGCCTACGAGCAGACGCTGCCGTTGCTTTCCGAATACAGCACCTGGGTCGGCCAGCATGAAGGACTCTACCAGGCCTATCGCGATCTGAAAGAGGGCGAGAGCTTCGCTACGCTCGACGTGGCGCAGCAGAAAGCGGTCGATAACGCGCTGCGCGATTTCGAGCTCTCCGGCATTGGCCTCGATAAAGAGAAGCAGCAGCGCTACGGCGAGATCGCCGCGCGCCTCTCCGAGCTGGGATCGGCCTACAGCAATAACGTGCTGGACGCGACCATGGGCTGGAGCAAGCTGATCACCGACGAAAGTGAACTCTCCGGCATGCCGGAAAGCGCGCTGGCGGCGGCGAAAGCGCAGGCCGAAGCCAAAGAGCAGGACGGCTGGCTGCTGACGCTGGATATTCCCAGCTATCTGCCGGTAATGACCTACTGTGACAACGCCGCGCTGCGCGAAGAGATGTATCGCGCCTATTCGACGCGCGCCTCCGACCAGGGGCCGAACGCCGGTAAATGGGACAACGGCCCGATCATGGCGGAAGAGCTGGCGCTGCGTCACGAGCTGGCGCAGCTGCTGGGCTTCGACTCCTACGCCGACAAATCACTCGCCACCAAAATGGCGGAAAACCCGTCGCAGGTGCTCGACTTCCTGAACGACCTGGCGAAACGCGCCCGTCCACAGGCGGAAAAAGAGCTGGCGCAGCTGCGCGCCTTCGCTGAAAAAGAGTATGGCGTCAGCGAGCTGAATCCGTGGGATCTCACCTACTACGGCGAAAAACAGAAGCAGCATCTTTACACCATCAGCGACGAACAGCTGCGTCC
>Ga0154006_1000076_pt1 | contig 36494 bp, 51 predicted proteins | sample TSFL090MetaG_FD_104747 | JGI IMG/M metagenome (GOLD analysis project Ga0154006, IMG submission 104747) | Attine ant fungus gardens microbial communities from Florida, USA - TSFL090 MetaG | ecosystem: Host-associated > Fungi > Mycelium > Unclassified | place: USA: Florida, Wakulla State Forest...
CGAGCGCCAACCAAAACGGTATAGCCCTGCTCCAACAATTGTTGGGCAATTGCATAGCCAATTCCCTTGTTCGCACCAGTCACTAAAGCTGTCTTAACCATTATTAATTATCCTTCTTTCTTTTAAACAGCATTATTATACGACTGGAACTTACGAAAAGTAAGGTCTTGAAATTATTAAAAAACCTGCTCTGGCAAGCTATCATTTCAACAATACAAAAAACCATCCAACCCGAAAGTTGGATGGTTTTTTCAGTATTGAATAGCTTAAAATTAAGCCAAACCGTACTTCTTGTTGAACTTGTAAAACCCTTTAACACCAAAGTTTTAGTCGCCCTGTGTGCCTATATTGTGCCCGACATGGTTTCCTAAAAATAAAAAATCCCATCAAGATTAAGTGCAATGGCATCTGTACAGATGGGCTTTAATTAATTTTCAAAAAATATTTTTTGAAAATATATTAAGTGTCTTTATTTATAGTAGGAAATTGTAATGCTGAATATTCATTACTCATTAATATTAAATGGGTAGAAACATGATAAATATCACCCAAATATCGGGCATAAAACGCCTTGTTTTGGTCATATATGTGCTATATATACCTGCGTATTATTGGCGAGTGACCAAAGAGTGACCAAATAACATGTCCATAATCTGGGGAGTTAGAATAATCGATTTGAACATCTTTATATATTTAATGTTGATTTACTAACATAAGTTATGGTAGTCTTTATTCGTAGGTCAGAATAATATCCTTGTCAATGAAATGCTTATCATTGGTATTACTTATAACTAAAATTATGAGTACTTCTGATTTTCAACCTGTTACATCTATTTGTAACAATCATACTCTCATAGCAACACAACTCCCAAGTTTAATTGCTATCGATAAAAAGTCATGTTATTCGGTTCCCAAAAAACTGAATTAGATTTTTTGTCATCCTGATAGATAAAATTTTAGGTACTTACCCACTCACTAAAATACCCCATTTAATATCTATTAGGATAATGGATTCTAAGCGGACCGGATTGTTCCCGAAACGTTTAGAGTCTTTTTTTATTCAATTAAGAAACTAATAAGTACATGATTTTGGAGACATGCATGAAAATTAAAATTGTTATAGCAGGCGGAACAGGCTTTGTAGGTCAAGGTCTTATTCAGCAATTATCACCTGAAAAATTCGAAGTTCATAGCCTGGCACGTCACGAGTATGAGCCAATCGAAAAAGATAAAACTATTTATCATACTGTTGATTTATCCAAACCTCAGGAATGGAAACACATAGTTGAAGATGCTGATTGGGTAATAGATGCCGTAGGAATATTATTGCCTAATCCTATAAAAGGTATTAATTATAAAAACAGTAGTTACGAACCTGCTAAATATTTAATAGATCAGATTGTTAATCAAAAGAACACTAAGTTTTTATTTGTATCTGCCAATAATGGGCCTTTCTTCATGAAGCCCTATATGAATGCAAAAAGAGCAGTTGAATTACAAATGAAGCAAGATATACCTAATCGATCATATATTGTATATCCGGGTATTATTTTTGCTAAGTCGCGAATCAGTTCTTTTGTTCCAGGATTAATTATGTCTCATATGACTAAGCTACCTTACTTTAGAAAATTACGTCCTGTCAGTCTAAAAGAATTTTCAACAGAAATCGAACTTATACTTACCGGACACTATAGTGCATTAGAGCAGCAAATATAGTTATCTTTTCCAATACATGTTAGAAATTACACTTGGGCTTTATAATTAAACAACGAGTAAACACAATAAAAACCCGCCAGACGAGGAGGTTAATCCAAGTCCAGCGGGCTTCATTCATAAGTGGACCAACTTGCGCATCTGTTTTAATGTCGCAAGTTGGTCCGTTTTTTATTTAATGATGTCAGCTAAATTATTAACAGTTGCTGTCTTAGCATTGAACGTTCCGTCATTTCCAAAATTAAAATGATATCCGTGCCAATCTCCCTCACCCTGCACTAACTTACCGTCACCGTCTGACCAATAGTGAAGTCCCCATGAATTCGTCCAGTTAGACTTGATCAACTTGCCATTAGCAAATGACCAGTAAGAACCCATGTGCTTCTTGATGCCGTTGGCCTTGTGCTTGAATGACTTGTTCGTGTACCAGACACCCTTCTTAGACCACACCGCAGCACCATCACCCGGGGTCTTCTCAATGACCGCTTGGTCAGCAGTGAAGAAATTGTCGTACAGTTGCGTAATATCAAACGCACCGCTCACACCATCGAACGTTGCATGATCGAACCATTGCCAACCATGCTCCGATGAGTAGTAGTTTTGACTAGCCGTTGGCGTATATGGATAGTGTGCAACCCATGACTTGTCACCGTCAGGTGTTGTTTCAACGTGTGACCCCATTGTATAGGTTGTTGATCGATACCCACCAGCGATGCCCACTTGCTGTTCAGCTGCTGCATTCACAGCTTGCATAGCTGTCCCCATTGCCATTTGATTTGGTGATTCAGCATCTACTGCCAGCACAGCTCCAACTCCCAAACCATCAGCTTGAGCGGTGGCCACTGCGTAGTTAGCTTCTTGAACAGCAGTGGCATTATCAGTCGCATGAGCAAAGTAATAACCATTTACGTACAGACCTGCCGCTTGTGCGTTTGCAATATTATTAGCAGCAGTTGGGTCTTGGTACCATGTACCTTCTGAAACTTTGGTAGTAATGGCTTTAACGCCTTGATTACGCATATTAACGAAATCGCCAACTGACAAGTAACCATTCCAGTTGGATACATCGACCATGTCAAACCGTGGCGTATCTGCATGCACCGTATGATCACTAACAAGCGTTGTTCCAAACAAAAAGGCCGACCCAACGGCGACCCACTTCATTGTTTTATTCATTTTACTTCTCTGCCTCCTTCATCTTTTCAACAGCCCATTCAATTGCCTCATCAATCTGCTTAGCGGTGAACAAATGTGCTTTGTCAGCCTTAATAAAATAATCTGTAATCGACTTGATTGCTTGTGCTTTTTGGGTTTGGCCACCGTCAAAGGTTACCTCGGCCCACTTAACCCCAGCTTCTGCAATACCAAGCAAGTTTGTTAGCCTCTTATTGCGGGTAAACCGTTCTGAAGCCCAACCAATGGCCAAAATTAAAAGCGCTGGGACAATACCTGATTGCCATAGCGCTTCTACAAGGGTTATTAAGTTATTCGTTGTCATCGTGATGTTCTCTCCAATCTTCTAGTAGCCTTATACGTGTCTCATGGTCATCAATCCGACGATCATAAGATTTTAAGGTATTCTCCAGGCCAGCAATGGTCTTATTTAAGCTGTTGATTGACTTAACAAATGTATGTTGAATGACAAACCACATCGCACCAGCTAATGTCGCAACCACTGTAAGCCAACCTGCTAAGTCGTGTGGGAAGAATTCCATAATTCTACCCCGCTATTCCGCTACTGTATTAGCAACCTTATCGGCCACCTTATCGGCTTCTGCAAACACCGTGTCTTGGAATGCTGACCATGCTGTCCGAAAATCAGATAAGTGTTCACGATAAATGACACCATCGTTGATGTAGTAGCTCATTGATGGCACACCGTATTGGTCAATCGAACCACTTAAGGTTGCGTAGTTTACTGTGCCACCGTCTTCTGCTGTAATGGATAACTGTTGATTGAATTGCGTTGTCTTATCAATTTGTGCCATTACTTATCCTCCTTGTTGCCAAGCTCGTCAATGCGTGACTTCAATTGTTCGTTCTCTGATTGCAAAGTGCTCAATTGTGCCCGAAGCTGTGCATTTTCAATTGCCTTGTTAGCAATCTCAAAACCGAGATTTTGCAAAGTTTGTTGTTGTGCTTGTTCCATGTTTATTCTCCAATCTTATAAAGTGACGTTGAGCCACTTAGCAACTGTTCCATTTGAATTAATTGTTTGCGGTATTTTTACAGCACCAAGCCCACTTAAGGCCTTAATAACACGACTTAAAAAGTAGTAGTTTGTTCCTGATAACAAGTAAGTTTCACCTGAACCATAGGCCAGCCCAGCTTGCCCACGATTATCACCAAAGTATGGATAATTGAAACCATTAAATGTTTGAGTGCTAAAGCCAAGTTTCTGGTTAGTTTTACCTTGTACATTTATATCGTTATTGAATGTTACTTGGTCATAAAATGTCCAACCAGTGTCAGCACCAGCAGGCTTTTGTGCGTTACCTCCTCTAAACCATGCCAGCTTAGTAGGATAAGTCCCAGATGTTGTACCGTTGTTTCTTGCGGAAAACGCCATAAAATCACCTGTGCCATCAAGATTGAATGACAGTCCCTTATAGTTAGATGGCATGCCAGTATTACCAATTATTCCGATACCACCAATGGATTTTCCAGCCGCCGTTTGGTTCAGACCATCATAACCGAACGATGTCGTAATATTGCTTGTGCTAACTGTCATACCATCAGCAGTTATTTGGGTAGATTCATATCTACCGTTCCAATTGGATTGGATAAAGTTCGACACGTTACCAGAAATCTTGTTCACATCCAGGCTGGCAATTTTAGCATTTGTAATCGAAGCGTCTGCAATTTGTGCAGTTCCAATCGAGGCGTTCTTAATCAGTGCACCGTCCATGAAATTCTTTCCAATAAAGGTGGTATCACCAGTAACAGTTAGCTTTTTACCAACGATGTTTACACCAGATGAGTCCCCGTTAATTCCGGAGATCAATGCACCAGTGTTATCTTGAATACCAAGCGCAAAGAAATCGTTAAACAGCTTCAAAGTTGTTGAGTTGTCTGTGCTTGCACCAGGAATATAAGCGCCCGCAGGTAGCTTGGTTGAACCTAAGTAAGGCCGTGATACTGACACATTACCGTGGCTGTACTGCGTGAATTGCCAGTATAGTGATTTTGTCTTCAAATCAAGCGTAATATCAGCGCTGTAAGTGTTCCAGCCACTTGTTGCCGTATCAAATGACCCGCCAATTGGTGTTGACTTGGTAGTTTGACCATTAACATCTTGTTGAATAACCTCGGCTTTAAAGTAGGCGTTAGGACCAAATGAACGGGCATACATGTCAAAACTTGCATAGAACTGATTACCACCCAATCTCCCTGTGCTGATTGGCACGCTTGCCAGTGTCGAGATTTTTCGGTAAAAATCAACACTTCCATTGTAGAAATTAGCAATACGGGCACCCTCGTGCATGTCGGAATTATCAATTCTCCAAGGTATGTCGCCCTGTAGTGACCAGTTGGCCAGACCATTAGTGAACGATGAATCCACAATCAAATTGGTTGCTGATACTTGGGCCATTATGCCATCACTCACTTGGGAAATTTGGCTCTGCATACCGGTGTCATAACTCTTAATTTGGCTGGTTACGAAGTCCTTACCCGCTTGCAATGTAACGCTATCTCCAGATTCTCTATCGGCAATCTCTTGCTTTAATACTGCTTCTCCGTTGGTGATCTTATCGTTCAGGTCACTGGTTAACTTAGCTTGCTTTGCGTTAAGTTCATCGGTGTATTCTTTGGCTTTCTCCGTGGATTCATCAACAATGTTGTTGATACGCTCTTGTGTCTTGGTATCTACAGAGTCCACCCACTTACCGTTAGTGAATACCCGAATACCAGAATCCGTGCCATCGTCCCAAAACCACACATCGCCTTCTTGAGGGTGACTTGGCTCGTTGCGACCGTAGTAGTTTGAATTCTTACCATTGGCGCTGATAACAGCCTGTGTTGCTTGCTCTTGAACGTGCGTTACTTTACCTTGCAAATCTGATAAAGCATTCTGATTGGCTTCTGCAAATGATACCTTAGCGGTTCCCACGACCATGCTGGTTACACGTTCCCCAATGGGATCATAATGCAACTCATTCACAATGGCCGTAACATTCACCCCATACTCAGGTACGTAGACCGTTACCGTGTCAGTCAATCCAATTGTTTCCAACTTAGCAAACTTGTCTGCGTAATCGGCTGAATCTTGCAAGCTCAACACATCAATCTCAATGGTGACATCGGGCAAATCTTTATTGGTGTTTTCTGACTTGGTAAACCAGTTACCAGCATACGCATTTATCCGGTTAACGATTACCTGGTCAGTATCACCTTCGTTAATCGTAATCTTGTCGGTGACATCAACTGATTGCGTGTATTTGATGGGGTAATTGCCAACCCGCTTAGAAGATACCGTGGCACCTTCCAGATAACGGGTTGTATCACCTTCAGTTAAATTAACCATTGGAATAACCTGTGTTACCAAGTTAGACGTATCGACCGTGTACCGTAATCCGTTGATATTCTTACCCAAACGGAATGTTGCCACATTGTCACGACCACGCCGGTTCAACATAGCAACTCTACGGTTCTCCCGCTTCATCTCACCGCCCCAGTATTGCAAGAATGACCCTTGTGTACCTGCGATGGCTTCCATTGGATTAACGTAATTCAAGGTTGAAGTCGAGCTTGTCGTGATGTCGGAATAAAGTGTGAAAATACCTGGATTAACGATTGCCTTTTGTAACTGGCTCATGGCTGTTGAACCATTACCCTTCACCGTCACTGAGCGCACGAGGTTGTACGTCAGATCATACGTAATGGAATCAGCCTCAATTTGTAATGAGTGACCCGCAATATCCAACTGTGTGTTCACAATACGGAATGCGTGGTTGTCATCAAGCGGTGATGGCTTGGCAAGGATAATCAAACCTTCTGCGATGTCATCATAATGTTGACCCGTAACTGGGTACGAACCCGTGAACGTCAACAATCCGTTACGTTGCTCTTGAATATCAACTGAGTAAAGTTCGTTCAATTGACCCAGACCATTACTGGTGAAATCAATCTCATTACTTTTGTACAAAATAGGTGTCATTTATAGCGTCCTCCATCTTGGCTCTATCGTTGCGTTACCACTGCTGACCCAAAGGGTATTATTACCAGGCTTCAACGTTGGGAACGGCCCAATGGCCATCTTAGCGTTCTCGTTAATCATGAGACCATTGTTAACCCGCCACACGTTTTGCATAGCACTGTCCAGTTCGATTGAACCAGTAACATTGGTGAAACTGTACTCAACTCCATTTACTCTCAATATCACGTTGTCATCACCGATAATCTTGATGTATGGTTTAGCCACGAAGTTGGTTGGGTTAACCAGTGTTGATGTGTCCCGTGTAATCGTACCTGTTTGGGCTGGTGCCACATAGCGGTAGGGTGCTGAAGACAATGTAATGGTTAACTCACGGTAACTGTCTGAGTAAGTTGGCCGTGCAATTGTACCCGTGGATTGCCTGATGACTTGATACGTGTAATCAGGGTCAGAATACATTTGAAAATCAACGTACTTGCCGGTGTCCAACGCAGATAAGAACTTTTGAATGTTGCTATCTGCTTGCTTACCTTCAAACCCCAAGATGAGTTGAATGTCCCTGTTGTTATAAGCACCATCGTCAAACAATATTGCCCTATCAATACCAACTGGGGTGGTATTCAACGTGTGCTTACGTTCGGGTACCGTAATTGTTGGATAATTTAATATCCTTGCATTAAGTTGGTCACTCGTTAATTGGTGACCTAATACGAAACTGCCTCGTTCCAATGTCTCTAACCTCCGTGTTATCCAAACGCTCTTGTGCGGGCGTTTTGCTTACGTGTGATTGCGTCCTCCACAGCCTGTTGCAACTTTTGCAAGTTGTTAGGTGTGACATCTGCGTTCACGTTAATCGTTATGCTGTAAGTGTCCCCTTCATTTACAACTGAATCTCCCTTGGCCTGTGCGTTACCGTTAATGCGTTGGTTTGCTTGTGCCAGTAAGTCGTTAGCCCGTAGCTTCTTGGCGGGGTCAAGCGGAATGATGATTTCTGGCATGTTTTGCTCTGCGACCTCATAGAAGCCGTGTTGCGATACCACACCACCTTGTGCAAACCCTTTACCAAACAAGCGCTTCATTAAGCTTTGACGCTCATCTGAATCATGCCTGTTCTTAACTCCAGACAACATGCTAACAATTGGGCTGGCAATGCCATGAATTAACCCTTGTGTCATCATTGGTGCAACTGTTGAAACTAGCGGGCTACCTGTGATGGTTCCCACTGCACGATTCATGACATTGGTTAATGCCACGATCGGCTCACGTAAGAATGATGTCAATTGCGTCCACTTATCTGAAATCCAACCAACTGCACTACTTAGCCAGTTATCAGTTCCACCAGCAAAATGAGGCATTGCGTGGGCTGGAATAACCGTTTCACCACCGCTGAACTCAACCACCCTGTTGCGACCTTCAAGTACCGTGGCTTTACCATTGTTATCAATGATTGCTTCTTGGTAATTCTCTCCCGGTGCGTCATTAACAACAGCCAATCCCTTAGGTGCGCCCTTCGTACCATTGGCAAACTTTGGAATCCGTGACAGCGTATGACCGCTACCACCAAACATGCCAATAACTGAATTGATTGCACCAATCCCGTTGTTGATAATTCCGATGACACCGTTAATACCTGACTTAGCCCAGCTCATCATGTCAGTCCACATCGCACCAAATCCGTCTGTGATACCACGCCAAGTGTTTGAGAAGGCACTGCTTATTGAACCCAGCACACCGTCAAAAATGCCCTTAACGGACTTAATACCACTGTCACCAGTGCGTACCATCTTGTCCCAGATACCACCAAAGAAATCCGCAATACCGTTCCACATTTTATTCCACGTACCTGCGATGGCACCTACTGTGTCGGACACAATACGATGAATGGACTTGATGATAGGTCCAAAGGTACGAACCATCTTGTTCCAAACGCCACTAAAGAAGTTGGCAATACCGTTCCAAGACTTTGACCATGCGCCTGAGATGGCACTCATTGCCTTATTTAGCGTGTTCCCGATGGCTGACATTGCGCTATTCCACATCTTTGCAATGCTGTTCAGTATTCCGGAGAACCACTTAGAAATACCATTCCATGCCTTCGACCATGTACTTGAGATAGCATTCAACTGACTTTTTACAATGTCGTGTAATAGCTTAAATGCCCGACTGGTAACCTTCGTAATTGAGTTCCAAACTGAACTGAACACCTTAGCAATTGCGTTCCATGCCTTCGACCAAGCCTTTTGTACAGGTGACCATACAGACTTCAACCACTTAGCAAGTGCGCTGATAAGTTTCTTCATTGGGCCTATTAAAGGTTTCAGCAAAGTAACTGCGATACCAACTGGCAATGCCATTGAAATCAGCACAATCTTCCCGAATGTCTTGAGCAACTTTGTCGCAAACTTGACGAATGAGTTCCAACCCTTTTGGAATCCCTTTACAAGGCCAGAGAACCATTTACCAATAGCTGAGGCACCGTCACCAATGGACTTTCCTACTCCCTTGAACCATTTTCCAAGGTTGCTGAAGAATTTACTGATTGCCTTCGAGACTGAACCAATCCATTTAGCAACTGATTTCTCAGCTTTACTTAATGACTTACCCGCTGAACCGAACCACTTACCGATTGAACCAAAGAACTTACCAATTGTCTTGGTAGCTGAGCTAATCCACTTACCGATAGAAGTAAAGAATTGCCCCGTAGCCTTGACGATATCGTTAACGAACGACCTGAACTTGGCGCTGTGTTTGTATAACTCGGTAAGCGCAAGCCCGATACCCACGATGACTGTTATCCATATCGTGATGGGATTGGCCGACATGAATGCACCAATGACCTTTAAGGCTGGACCAAGCTTCGTTACCGCTGAGTATATGCCCGTTATACTCGAGATGGCCTTATTACCAAAGTGAAGTGCCAGAATACCAGCCAAAACTGCGGTGATAGCCTTCCCATGTTGTGCTACAAAATTAACCACCGGCGTGATCGCCTTAACGATGGATGGCATGTTCTTAATCATGGTATTGATAAACTGCTTAACAGCTTTTTGTAGTGGCTCCAACGCCTTTTTGAAGTTCTTCGTTTCAGTGGCTGACATCGTAATCGAACTGACCGACGCCTCTGCACTACGTTTCATGAGTTCAAATGGGTTGGACTCCCGTACTTGGTCACTGGTCTTCTTAGCGGTACCAGATACACTGTCAAAAGCTACATTGGTTTTACCAAGTGAACCAAGTACCTTCAGTGAGTTATCCTCACCCAAAGCTGACCACAGATTAGAAGCAAGTGTCGCTTCTTTCTGCTTGTCGGTCATCTTACCCATTTCACCAGTAATCTGCTTGAACATATCACCAGCAGTAACCTTACCGTCCTTGTAACCTTGGAACATATCCTGTGACTTCTTTGATAATGAGGAAATCGCTTCGTCCATACGACCATCGTTCAAGCTGATAGAAAACTCTTTGGTGAAGTCCAGCAGTTTATCACCGTTGTAAGCACCTGATTTCACACCGTTATCAATTAGCGCCATGCTATCACTGATAGATAAGCCCATTTGTGCCATTACTTGGCTATACTCAGCCATGTTATCGGAGATGTCACCAGATTGGTCATCACCCATCTTTTGAAGGGTCATCATTTTATCGAAATATTCTTCGTAACTGATGTTCCAATTGCGGGTTGCCTTATCCGCTCCTTGCAGAACTTCATCAGCGTCAGCACCACTAATTTTGGCGTAAGACGATACCAACTTTGTGTTTTCAGCCAGTTTTTGAAAAGTCATTTCTGGGTGTAACTGTTGGATTTTCGTGTAAGTATCAGTTAATTCTTCTACGGAATCCCCGTACCCCTCTGCATAGAGTGAGTTAATCTCCTTTAAGGCTCTCTTGGATTGGCCGTAATCCATCGTGGTCTTAGCCTGCAACGTTGATAGTTGACCCTGTTGGTCATAAATTGCTGAAACCAACTTACTGACACCAGCTAAGGCTGTACCTGCGACCGCTACCGTAGCGGCCAAACCAACCTTGGTCTTATCAACTACTCCAGTCAGCTTATCGAACTTGCCACCTGCTTCAATAGCACCCTCATTTTTACCGATCTTGCCTTGTGCGCCATCTAATTCTTCAAGCGCTGACTTACCCTTAGCAATCGATGTACCTGTCTTGTCCAGGGCAATCTTTTGTTTTGAGATTGATTCACTCGAGGCTTCACCCGATTGGGTCATCTTATCCAGTTGCTTACGTTGGACTTCGTAGAGTTGACCCTGTTTTTCAAGGGTACGTGCTAACCCCTTCTTTTGGGCTTCGTTGGCTTCTTCTTCCTTACCTTCGGCCTTCAATCGGTCAACATATGCGTCTGTTTCCTTAATGGACTGTTGAATCTCTTTGTTAAGACCAGTAATTCCAGACTCTTGGAGTTCGTAAGCCCGTTTTGCTTGCTCTTGTTGCTTGGTCATCGAAGCCAATTGACGCTCTGCCGTGGTTATTTGACTAGCATACTTCTGATAGGTAGCCTCACCCGCTTCAGTTGACCGGTTAACCTCAGACTGTTCTTGCTTAAGTTTGGCTAATACGTCTTGTTGCTTTTCAACTGACTGGGACAAACCTTTGTACTTAGCTTCACTGGCACCAATTTCATCACCAGATTGTTTCATCTGTGATTCCATTTGCTTCCACTCGTTCGTGCTGTCCTTAACGGCTGACTTCAACTCGTTCAGACCTTGAGTGGCTTTGGCAGTATTCAGGCCAATCTCTGTACTAACCAATCCTGCAACTTTTTCTTTTGCCATTCAATTCCTCCTTTCCTAATCAGCTAATGAATTCCAACGTTTCATCATCTCTTCTGATGAGTAAATACGATTATCTTCGTTAGCATTCATGATTTCCATCAGTGGTTCATATTCTGCTTCCTCGATATCGTTGACGCTCCAATGTAGGTTGGTCATAACTTCTTTTTCAAAAAGTTGTAGATCCAATATGTGGTTGGAATAGTCGATGACACGTTGTGCTGGTGCTACTCGGCTAAACCCTCATCGTCATCAGATTCTGACAAAGCCCTCTCAATTTCAGCTTCGGTCATGCCCATCAAACGCATGTTCAAGCGTTGTGCAATTGCCATAACGTCTTCTTGGCTCAAATCTTCAAGGGCTTCAATCTCAGCTGGCTTCAACTTCAAAATGTCAACAACGTATTCTGTTATGTTCTCCAAGGCTCCCAATACAGCTTGCAAAGATTCAACTGGTGCGTCCTCTTGCATAGAATCTTCCAACGTAGCCAACTTCAATTGAACGGCATAAGTCTTCTTCAAATTTTTGAGTGAGGCCTTCACCTCAAATGGTGTCTTACGTAGTTCTTTAAACGAAATTTTCATCATTAAATTCCTCTCTGTGTGCAAATAAAAAAGGGACTCACCAATTCATTAAGCGAGCCACCTTCACCTGGGCTTCACACCCCATTTGAACCTATTTATTGTCGTGGTTGTAAGACAATCGCTGCAATCTTAGTTGCTTGTGCTGGGCGTAGTTGCTTCAGCATAACCACCAAATACTTCTGACAGCATTGCTGCCTTATCAAAATCTGCGTCACCAGAGTAGAACATCTTCATTCCTTGGCCATTCCAGTCATCCAACCCAAATGATTGGTATGTCAATGTGTCACCCACACGATTTTCGTTAGCATTGTCAGTTTGAATGTTGACCGCTGCTTCAGTCATTTGGCCATTTGAGAATGCGTAAAAAATAGAATGCTTACGGTCAATAGTTTCTGACTCAACAATCAAGGCAACCCGTGGCAAGTCTTGTGATTGCAAGTAGCCACCTTTTCCGGCTGAATCTCGCCCCAACAACTTTGACTTAATGTTGAATGGCAAGTTGTTCCAAATACCTGCGATTTGCGGGAATGACTTAGCCTTTGTCACGTCAACCATTCCATTGTCACCAAACACTTGCGTTCCATTCGTTGACATATTTGTGATATTGGCTTGTGAAGTACCCAAATCCTTAGAGTTTGACTTGTACAAACCGTCAGTCGTCAAACCTGCTTCACCCTTCAAAATCTTTCCGTCTGCGTCAATCAATGCAAGATACGTCTTCTTCAATCCTACTTGTGCCATGTTTTAATTCCTCCAAATAAAAAGGAGACTAGCCGTCATAGCCAATCTCCATTAGTGTCGTTGTTTTGTTTACTTCAATATTCTTAATCGTTTGTTGTTCGTCGGTTTGACTTAGATCAAGATAGTGTGGCTGTGAATCAGTCACACGCCAATGTTCCTTCTCCAACTCCTTCATTAACTGAACTTCCGTAACAAGCATGCTCCGGTCAAAGTCCAAACTATAAAAAATCTGGATTCGCACCCCAAGTTCAATCATGGTGAACGTGTCGTCAGCATAATTACCAACATCGGATACCGACTCTGTAATCAAAACCTGCGTTGCATTCTTATCGTCTATCACTTCAGGTGGAATACTGTCCGAATAAACTTGCCAGTCAGGGAATATGTTAGCAATAATACCGACCACTTCGTCTACCGGTCGCATTATTTATTCCTCTTTTCTATAATCTGCTTCATGACTGCTGCTTCAGCTTCCAAAACCTTTGCCATCACTTGCGGGTCATTTCTCACGCCTTCCACGAAATGATCCCCATTAATAGCGACCTGACCGCCTTTCTTGTATCTAGCTCCCGTTGACGTGTACATCGGAAACTTCGTACCGTTTTCAATCAAATGCCCTTGCCGTGACTTGGTGTAATCCCACCCAACAACTGAAGCTCCATTCTTCATATTGTCAACGTTAGTATTTTGAATGATGACGGAATCAGCTAAGTGTGGGTCATTACCGGTGCGCCGGTGTCGGTAGTGTTTAGCCTTAGTTACTTCTTCAAGCGACACCTTGAATACCTTTGCACCGGCCTTTGTAATTTGTGCCTTGTCTTCTACTGTCAGATTAGTTGATACTGCTTCAGCTTCCTCAACAATTGAGTTCAAAATATCTTCAAGTGACAATTCAGCCATACTACTCACTCCTTTTCAGAGTTACGTAATCATATGCAACGGCTTTGTTCGTCTCATCAGGACTTATACTAGCGATGTCATACTGAACATTCCCAATCTTGGCCAACGTGTATGCTTCCAATTCTGGGTTATGTCGAACAATAATAACCTTGGTGTTTTCAAGGCTAGTTCCTTGCAATTGATATTGTTGATCAAGCGTCCTTGTTTTAGGTGCATACCAGAGTTTCAACTTCTCAACGAATTGTTTGCGAATTGAACCGGTATTAGTGTTCTTGACACTCTCGGTTAACCCAAACGCAACTCGCTTGTTGAAGTCTGATGGTTTAGGTGTCGCCATGCTTCACCCCCTGATACTTTGCACGTAATTGGTTCAACATGATTTGAATGCCTGCCCCATAACCATCACTCAATTCACGGTCGTAATACAATTTCGTTGCCAAAGTCTGGATGAGACGGTTAAACACGTTACCTGACAAGCTCAACAACTCATCTTCCTCCACCTCATCAGAGATGGAACCTCGAATGATTGCCGAAGCATCATCAATCAAACGGTCAATCGTCTCAGTTTCTTCGTCGCTTGGGTCAATGTGGAGTTCATCTAACAATTGTGCTGCAGTAATACGTTCCATCATTTTCTCCTAATACCCGCCCCTTACGGTACTGTTATCTTTCGCAGGCGATTGATCAATATGGCTACTTAGTCGTATCACCATCAGTTGTGTTCGTTCCGTCTGATGCATTAACAGCTTCTTGGCTACCCTTGATGTTAATAATCACGTCCTTACGTGCTTGCACAACGTTCTCACGCAAGAAGATACCCAATTGCTTGTACCAAATGTCGTACGTGTCTTGGAATTGACCTGTAATCTCTGCCAACTTAAAGTTGATAACAGCCTTCTTCAATGGTGCAACAATAGCGTTGATGTCGCCTTCCTTGGCCTTAGGGAACAACGTATCTTCAACAACGATAACTTGCTTACCCAACACAACTTCACCAGTAGCGCTTGCGATAGATGGTTGCAACATTGGTCGTCCCATAGCGTCCTTGATTTGATCCAAAGCGTTGTAAGCAGATTGTGACAAGACGATTGAAGCATTTTTCTTATCAACTGGCTTCAAGTTGACGTTCAAGGCTGTCTTCAAATCAGCTACAAAGTCCGTAGACGTAACTGGAGTAATACCAGTGGTAAGTGCCGTCATAATCAAGCCATCATCAGTGTTATCACGCAACTCAATCAATTGTCCTTGCAACTCACCTTGCCAGTCATATGCAGAGTCTGAAATCAACTCTTGTGAGAATACATAGGCACCCGTGTACGTTTGCAAATCCCACTTAACTGGCGTAATTGTCGAAGCCTTATTCACAGCGGTTGCGGAGTATTCAGTGTGTGCCTTCAAAGTATCCTTAGTGTTATCAAATACTGGCAACTTACCAGTCGTAGTCTTAACAGTAACGTTGCGAATCAATTGACCCAAACGTGGGAATTGGTTTTCTTCATGCTCTGCTGGCAAAATCGTTTCAGGGATAATGACAGCACCATCTGACAATGCCAGTCCAGTAACATCTCGCTTCTCACCCGTCTTCAAGAACGTCTCGAATGCTTGTTCCGTCGTGTTCTTTGCGTCTACTACATTCACCTTCATAATTCCTTCTCCATTTCGTGTTTCAGTGTCTGGGTCTTCATCTGCGCCTAATTCGTCATCTGATGGTTCTTCAACGTTGTCAGGATCATCTGCTCGTTGTTCCGTTTCCTTTTCATCAGCATCTTCCTCTGTTGTTTCCAACCCTGCTGCTTGCTCCAAAACTGCAATTTCTTCCTTCAAATTCTCAATCTCAGCTTCCTTGTCCTTGATGTCTGACATGCCCGCCTTCACTTCATCTGTCGTCTTGTCTGCGTCATCAACAAACGCACGAACTTCAATCTTCTTGTCGTTAAGGACTTGTTGCTTTGTAGCCAAATCTCCCTTAAGCTCTGCAATCTTATTCATCTGTTCCTCCTAGATAAATCCGCACTTTCTCTCGGTACTCGTGCTCGTTTTGTGCATCAAAAAAAGCGCTCAATGAACGGGTCACTTGAACGCTTGTATCGTCATATGCAGGTACGCTTACTACGCTAATTTCCTTCAGCTCTGCAATCTTATTAATAATTCGGGTGGGCTTTTCGCCTTGCTTCCATTCATCGCCACCTTTGGCAACGACAAAACCAAAACTCATGCCCTTTAAGTTTCCCAGCTTAACGTTGTTGTAAACGTCTCGGCCCAACGTCGTATCAGGCACATCAAGTACAAAATGCAAGCCGACATCTTCAACATGCAAGCTCAACGTGCCAGCATCAACACGCCCCAGCAACGAAGCGTAGTCGTGTTCAAAAAGTGCTAACACTTCCGTCAGGTCAACACCATTCAAAGCACCAGTACGAATATATTCAATGAACGGCCCACGACTAACTGACGGCTTGTCGAACTTAAGTGCATATCCTGCAATCTGTCCAACAAACTTTCCATCAGAACTTGAACGAACTTCCAACTCACCAATATCAACATAGTGTTGTTCAATATCTGTCACTAAATCACCCCCTTTCGTTGCAACAATGCCATTGCTTCTTGTGCTGACATCATGTTTCTATCCACCCAATTCAAAACATCAGCCTTAAGTGTTGAGTTTGAATAGTCAATAATCTGCGACATATCCAATTTGATGCCACTACCCAGCTTGAAATTAAGCTCGGATAGTAAGGGTTCGATATAACGATTAAGGCCGCCAACGTATAACGCACTAATCTGATCCAATGAAGATTGTTGGTCTCCAGTTCCGTTCAAGTAACTATCAGGCACACCAAATGCCTTAGCGATTTGCTCACGTCCCCAATCCATACTAGTTAAGTACTTGGCAATGTCAGCATTAATTGAAATTGTCGTGAAATCGGCTGATTGGTCAAGTACCATCACTCGCCCAGCATTATCACCAGTATTTGCACGTTCAAATTCACGTCGCACAGCTTCCTTGGCTTCTTCAGTCAATGTACCTTGTGGAATGGTTATCTTACTAGTTGGGTTTATAGCACCTTTGAGAGTTGAAACTGTCAGCCTATTAGCCTGCTTTTGCTGTGCTAGTTCGTTAGCCAACGATTCCAAAGGGCTGTGACCAATCAACGAACGCAATTCATCAGCCCCATAAGCCATAATGCGTGCGTGAATGATGTCATTCGAACTGAATTCACCACCTACAAACTCACCAAATTGGTTAACAATGTACGTTAACTCATCACCGTTAAGTTCCATAGCTACGGATGCAGCTGGAACAAATCGCAATCTTTGGTTAACACGATCAATAATCAGAAAAACATTTCCATTGAACAGCAAACTCAGTACAGCTGTTTGCCAGAACGTCACACGATTAACTCGGTCGCTTGGTTTGTTCAACATTTCAGTGAAAGAATTATCACCAATAAACTTTGCACCTGCAATATCTGAACTAATCAGACTTGCCACAGAGTACAAATCACTGTTTTTCAGCGCTTCCTCTGCACTTACCAACTCATTTGGAATGAATGTTCCACCTGACATGATGAACGGTGCTGTGTTACCAACCATTGCCATTGCTGACCGGCGCTCAAAAGGATTAGTCAAACTCATTGGCCATCACCCTTTGGAGTGACCATGTAGGCCAGCAAGGCCAATAACAATCCAGTTACGATAAAACCGACTGGAATGCTAAATAAAAAGACGCCTACACTAATAAGTGCGACGCCTAACATCAGCAGGAACAGTGGTAACACTGCTAAAAAATTATTCATGATTGTGTCCTCCTTTCTAAAATGAAAAATTGTTGATGAAATAATCGCTTATTTCTTCATCCGTTTTATTTCCGAACGGTAACTTGCTTGGCTTTTCTTCCACGTTACTAAATTCAGTAGCATAGAATTGGCCTTCATAAAGCGCATTGACAATCGCGTCGACAATATCAATCTTTTGTGAGTTAACGTTTTTATCAACCTTAATTCCGTTGTTATCAGAAACGATGACCGCATTTACCAACGCTTGTTGTAACGCCTGGTCATCAAGCATGGTAATTCGCTGCTTAATAAACTGTTCCTGCAAGAACTTGGTTGGTTCATTCAACGATTTAATACCCTGACGTACCGGAATAATTAAGTATTCACTCTTAATATCATCTAGTCGTCTGATAAAACGCCCCGTTCCCCATTGGTCATACAAAATGCCTTGTACATCGAGTTCGTTACTCTCGATAAAGTTAAGCATCCAATTGAACACCTCATCTTCATCAATCAAGCCAAAGCGGTCACGTGTCACAGTTGCAAACCCCTTTGTCTCAACGTCCCGATAATTGATATTGTCACGTTGTTCCTTAGCCTCAATGCTTCCGGCCTTAGCGATTGGCACCCAACTGTGCTGGTACAAATGGTAATAGGTTTGCCCGTCGGTTCCGGTATATGGAAATACAAATGCGATTGCCGTATCGTCATTAGTTTGAGAGAAATCAAAACCAATAAACACATCGCGTCCAAACATACTGAAGTCATCAATGATAGCGTCCTTAATCAAATCAAGCGGCAGATAAGCATTGTCCTTAGCGTTTTGCCACATGTTCATATTCTTAACGATAAAGTCCGGCAACTTACCTTGTGACGCTTTGGCATCACGCTCTGTAATCATTCCTTCTCGCAAATTTTTTGCCATGAACGGCAATTCCATAAGCGGATTTGATTTCACCCACTTTTCAGGATAATAAGCTTCATCTTCATCATCTTGTTCCCAAATCAAGACAAGGTCTTTATCAATATCGTTCCAATTACCACTTTCAAGATACTTTGCGTATCGTCGGTAATCTTCATACATTGGTGCGTTCGGATCCAATCCAGCTGTTGAGATGAAAAACATTTGAGCCAGCGGGTTGTTAACCATTCCAGACGTCATTGAATTAATAAACTCTCGCTGCCCTTGACCAAATAAGTGATACTCATCAACAATACCTGTCGTGTAATGGTCTCCGTCAGAAGCACTAGCCTGTGCTGATAACCGTTTCATTGAAGTCGATTGAGAATCAATACGCATTTCGTTTTGGTTATACTCAACGCCCCACTTTTGAGCCAACTTCTTAAACGGCCCCTTTTTCAATTGTTCCCAATTGTAAGTCATGTACTTATAAAGCGGCTTAGTGTGCGAAATATCAATACTTGATACAGCAAGTTGACGATTGACTTTTGGATAGCCAAACAAAAAGTTATACAGCGTGTAGGCTGATAACAATTGCGTCTTACCGTTCGTTCTTGCCATGCTGATGAAAATGTTTTTAAAGCGCATCCCCTGCGTTTCAAGGTTTCGCCATCCTTGAATCATAGCCAAAATAAAACGCTGGTAAGGTGAAGGGTTAAATGGTTCGCCTGATGTCACATCTTTCAGCAACGTCGCAAACTCATTAATCTTTCTAGCCTCATCAGCGTCATATACATAGATAAAATCGTTATCGTTATCAATTCTTCGCAGGTCATTAATATGCCTTTCAGCAGCTCTCTTAATCTTTTCACCAGCCAGCTTCTTACCAGTAAGAACGGCAATTGAATATTCCAAAGCTGGGTCATTCGGATACCTTCTAAGCAAGTCATTGTACTTTTGCATGCTTAACCCCCGAACCTAGCTTCCCAATCCGTCTCATCTTCATCATCACTGTTTGCCATGTCAATCAGTGTTGCACGGCTTTGCGGTGACAGTCCCAAATCACTACCAACTGACTTTATAACCTTAGTTGCTGAATCAATAATACCCACAGCTGGGTTTTTAAAATACTTCTCACCTGCTGTATACAAGATACCTACGTTCTTAACTGACTCATATGCCTCACGCAGCATTTGGTAATTCATGGCCAATGTCTCAACTGCTGAACTATCCGCGTTAATCACGTAACCTGATTCATTTAAGAAAGGCACGATTGTTTCCCACATTTTCTTGGCTTCACCAGTCAAATGTTGTGGCGCAGTCTCAGATAACTTATCAGCGCTTTCCAACGTCATGTGAAGCTTCTCGGTGCGCTCACGTTGGTCTTTACGATCTGATTCATCGCTTGTTAACTTTGCTTTTCGTGGCACGGTCTCACCTCCTTTCAATTCAAAAAATAATAATAACTGCAGCGTGTTGAAGAGACGGCACTATTTGATATTCGGTTACTTCCTAAGCGACCCAGGCGGGGGTATAAATGATTTACGATGAACAATCAGCTAACTACTGACTGAGATTTAAAACGTCTCACACGCGCTCCTATGGCTTCTCACGCAATACGTTATGCCACCAGTCACGACTTGCATGCTTCAACACATTCTCACTCAGATTCTTTTCAACTGCTGTCTTGTGATTGTGTTGCGCTCTAGTCAGCAACCATAAGTTACTTGTGTCTAACTGCTTATCCTTAGTCAGTAGTCGTCTTGGTATGATGTGGTCCACTATCAACTCACCGTCATCCCATAAACTTCCGTCAACTGCGTCAGCATATCCATCACGGCTCTTAACGTATGCGCTTATCTTCTTCCACTGCTTTGTGTTGTAGAAGCCATCATGAAGTTCTTGTCGCCTTGTACTGTCATACTCTTTGGTTGCCTGTGATAGTTCATACTGTCCACGTAATGTCTTAGCCTTGCGCTCTGCATTTGCCTGCTTAGCATGTACATACTTCTTCATGCGTGCCTCATAATGTGGTTGGCAATATGTCCATCCTGTTTTAATCAACTCACGACAGCCAATCTCTGCACACCTATGCATTCTCATGTCACTGATCCTTTTCATTGCAAAATAAAAAGTGGCAAACTTATTTACCACTTAAGTATCCATTATTCTTACACAGAGTATTTATTGTCTATCTTGATAGTATTCACGTACTCTTTTCTTAGACTCTTCTTTTCCATCATCATTCTCTTCAGCAAGATAATTATCAAATTCCCCGTCATCATTGCTAACAAAATGAGCACCATTTACTCCAGCGCCATATGTAAAAAACACTTTACGACCATCTACTAATTGAGCTGCTATATCCATTCTATTACCTACTCCGAAACCGCTGCTCCCTGTCCATTTGAATTTTAACTCGTTAGGCTCATTCAAATCCTCTACTTCTGAATCTGGTGATTGTGATTGCTTAGGCCCTGTTTGAAAATACTCATTGGGGTGCTTATGTCCAATAGTATGAGTATAGAGGTTATCCTTCGTTGAGTAATTCATGACATCAATATACAATAATGGCAGCGTATTATCCGACGTGAAAAAAATAATTCCATTCTCATCAATGCTAAAGTAGGGTAATAATCTTTCCTTGACTTTACTCTCTTGCTGTTTTTTATCTTCGTCTATTTGGTACTTTGCAACTCCGTAGGCAATTAATCCAGAAGGAATAATACCTAAGTATCCGCCCCAAAAACCCAGCCAATCTCCTGAAACCACAAAATCACCTTTTCCAAATCCATTGGAAACAAACGACCCCACTTGAAAAATAAGCGGAATCCCCAAAAATGAAACCGTTAACCAAAATAAATTTCTAGTCAAAAGAGAAGAAATTCGATTATTCTGTTCTTGCTGTCCTTTTTGAATTTCCTGTTTTTCCTTTTTCATTCAACCTACCTCCGAAAAGATAGTTTACATCTAAATCCTTCAACGTAAAAGACAAAACAAAAACCGTGTACACACATATCTGGAGCCACGGCACGAAAGTATATTCATATACTGTCTATTGATATGTACGCCAGACATAGCAACTGGCAGTGTCGTTTAAAACAAATACAAGGAAGATTATCCTTTAATTTATTTTGTGCTATGTGATGCATGTGGTCAGGATTTGCACCTGACAGATGAACTATTCCGCCACACATGCTTTGTTTCAACTTTGGTACTCTATCATAATAACTTGGACTGTCTGCACCTTGCATGCGGCACTTGCGAACCATATACGCGCTTTTTCTTCGTAAAATTAGTCAAAATAAAAAGGTAACAATCTATTGATTGCTACCCACTCAACTAACTAAATTTTTTTATGAACAACACTTGATTATTGACTGTTTTGTGAAATGTGGCATCCGTATAAGAAAGGTAGCTAAACCCATTCCTGACGTAAAATTCAGCTAACTTCTCATGATCATCAGCTTCTAGATATAAATATCTTCCACCCACTTGTCTTGAAATATCATCAGCTTTAGCTAAAGCAATTGATAACAATTCATCACCCGTAATAGGTTCAATTGGATTAAAATTTCTTCCAAATTGACCAAGCAACATAGCCGGAATGTTTTGATCAACTTCCTCTCTATATCCAAACGGGTTTAATTTTTTTCTTGTCCCCTTCGAGATTTTAACCCAATCTTTCTTTTTTACAATTAAAGACCGAGAGGCCAATGAAAAATACCCACTAATACTATCTAAGTCATTATTTAGAACTAGATATGTTTTTGAAAAATGTAATTTATCATATTGTTCAGCTTTGTGCTTCAGAAAATCCTCTACATCACGATTTTTACCATTATTGCTAAAACCATCTAACATAGTCGTAAACTTTTCCCTGATAAAAGGGTCGGCATTCGCCAAGGTTAAATAATCAGAATACAATACGGTTTTAAATCTTTCTTCAACTGACAATGATTTTTCCTACATTTCCAAAATTATTTATTGTTGAACCCCAATTGATCAGCCAACTCAGAAACAGAAATAAATGTCTTCTTGGCACTTGGAGATGCAACAATTGCAGATGAATGCTCAATTGCTGTAACCAGTGCTTCACTAGACTTAGCATTAAAAGAAAAGTCAGTTGTAAAACTCTTAGTAGACATAAGCTTTCTCCTTGATTTATAAATTAACTGTACTAAAGTACAGAACATCTATAATAATACATGTAACCAAGTAATTCATCAAGTAAAAACAACGTTAAATTAGCTTTAAAACGTGCTTTCTCTGGTTTTTAATCAATAAGTTGCGCAACTAATAACTGCTGCTTTCCTTAACTCGTAAATCATCAACGTCAGAAAAATTATCAGCGAACAACAGAAACGCTTCGTCGATAATCTCTTGACCACGTCTAGTGCTGTAACCAGTCAGCGCTTCTACTTGCAACCATTCTAAGTGTCGGACGTATCGCAACCACATGAAGTGCCTGTGTGGCTGTGTCATAACCTTGATGGCATGGACAACGGCATCGTAGTAGTACACAGCGTCAGTGTGGTTCGTGAACCTCTCATCGTTAGCATTGCCAAACGATCGTGCACTTGGCATGTCTGAAATTTCAACTGACTTCAAATCAACGTATCCCATATCAGCCATGTTAACGATACGTGGCCATTCACTATCAAAAAACTCTCGAACCGCTTCTCTTGTTGCCTTCTCATTCACCGCTGGTAAAAGTGCCATTCCCTACGTCCTCCGAACCATGTTAAAATGAACTTACTCCTAATTTTGTTACATGGCGCTAGACTTCGGTCTGGCGCTTTTCGTTTATCCTTCTTCTACCCAATAGTAATAGCCAGCTAACCACTTGCTTACCATGTGCTTGATGAGCCACTTGCTACTTGTTCGATATGCCTCGCGCTTGTTCCACGTCCGCGCAATCACACGCTTGCATTCTGGCGTATAAGCGAGTTTGAAGTAGCCTTGCTTATCTCTGAAATAGTAATACTTACGCATGATCCTCCAACTTAATCTGTTCCAACGCCTCTTGCGCTACCTGATAGCCAACATCTTCACGGAACTCGTACCAATTCGTGTACCCGCGACCTTGTGCGTACTCGTTCATCTTCTTGCCCGTAATGCGCATTACCATTCCTCCCGTTCAAATATTGGCTTAACTGCCATGACTTGATACGCCTTGCCATGATATTGCACCAGCAACTCATCTAGATCATCACCTGTTGCAACTGGTGTGTGGTGATTGTTTCCCATGCTCATGTTGAACACGACATACGTTGGCATTTTCTTACCCATGTTTATTTCCTCCATACGGGCTTGCAGTCTTTTCACCCTTGGCTGTTTGTATTAGTTGTTGTTTTGGCCACCGTTTGAATTAATGGCAAAATTGTTTGAGTTAGTGAGTTGGTAAGAATCCATATAGATATTCGTCACCTTAATGCCGAAATGATCCAACTTATTCTTAATAATTTTCTGTTCAGTCTCACTCAACGTTTGGCTGTTGGCCAATGAATTGTTTTCCGTCACAACTTGCTTAACGGTCGACCCAATTACAGTTGACTTGTACTTAGGGTTATTGGTCAACAAGTCAACAATCTTCTCGGGCTCCAAATCGTAAACGACTTCCATCTTTGCGTGAACGTTATAAGTCTTATCCTTCATAACATTGACTTTTACTGCTGTTTTATCGTTACGGATGTCTACTTTTTCCATATAGTGAGTCGCAGGCTTTCCAAATGCGTGGAAGCCTGTTTGCGTCACTACCTTACCTGTATAGTTACCACCAAACGCTTGCTCAACCCCTACCTTTCCAGTTGGCACGCTGTAAGAAGAGAAAAGGAAACCAATTAACGCGATAACTAATGGGAAAATTGCAATCATCACCCCTAACCCTAATTCTTCTTCATTAATTCCCCAGCCAAGTGCTACAACCGTTAAAATCAATCCAATAATAAATAAAATCATGTCTGTTTCTCCATTCGTTATACCGGCTATTTATTTTTGCCTTTTAATTTAATCGACTTCTTCTGCTACGTCGTTCTTGAGAACAATCAGTTGATTTAATCCCTCGATATATTTAATTGACTCATCTGCCTTATGCTCCAAGTCTCGAATGCGTTCAACCGTCATTTTGTAGAAGTTGTCTGCATCTTCTTCGCTAGTGTTATAGGCTAGATATGCAAATTTTGCACTATCGCGGTAGACGTCATGCGAAAATGCACTGATGTGATCCATTTTCAGACGTTTTGCAGCTTGTGCAAGGTCGGTTTTGAGTTCGTCTGGGAAATCATTAGAGAAGATATGGTAGACGGTCACGATGACCTTGCTGTGAGGATTGATGACCATACCTACTTCACCGCTATGCCATACTTGTGTGCCGTCATTTTGCATCTTGACCAACTCTGCATCCATGTTGAATTGCATTAGCCAATTCCGCCAGTTGTTCTTCAACGTCTTAAAACGAGCTTGCAATTGTTGCTCTGCGTGATTTGACAATTCATACACTTCAATTTTCTTGATACCCATACTGGTTCTCCTTTTTAAAAACGTGTGACAACTCGCTTGCCACTAGATGTTAATCCTCTGTTTGCTTTATCAGCCATGCGCTCTGCTCGTGTCGCTCTTAACTCACGGAATTTTTCCATCATTACCCTTGCCCATTCTTCTGGATCATTAAATCCATGTTCTTTGGCCAAACGTTTAAATTGCTCATCCATTTGTTCTGGTGTGAACTTTTCAATTGGTGACTCATTCCGCAAAGGCTGTCCAAAGCGTGAACGTGATTGTACTAATTTGTTTTGTTCACGTTTGGCTTCAAACTTCTCGATGTCCGAGACAGATTTGAACCCGTTATTTAACCAGCGCTTCGTCATAGCAAATAAGTAACTAGCTGGAGCGTTTGGTGTGCTTAGTGACGTTTGCTCGATTGCATATTTCATAATCTCGAACGCATTATCAGCACCACCTAATTCACGAAACTCATTCAAGTCCATCGTGAATTTTTTACGAACGGAATCCACCATGTCTCCGAAGGTGTTATTAATCCAGAGCATTTGTAACTCTTGACGTTGATTTCTTCGCTTTTCTTCTAATTCCTTGATATTCATTCAAAGTGCTCCTTACAACGTCGGCAGGTCGCATCCTTTTTTCCTGTATACTATGATTCCGGATGCTCGGCGGGCCATACTAGCCTAATCTATCCTTACCTAACCTATCCTTACCTAACCTGTGTCGCCGGTTAGTTGACGAGACGTGGACTTTCCGTCGACGGGGCGTCAACGGAGTATGATCCATTCTCGGATACAGACAACTTTTTCTTATCTTCCCCATATATTGTTGGGTTGTAGGTATCCTTACGAATGTAGTTATGCAGTCGCCAATCTTTGATGACAACCACTCCACTCGCTTCGAATGGAATAAGAAATTGTTTTGCAATTAACAACTTCTCATCGTCAGTTGATGCGCCAATCATTCGCTTAATTGTGTTGATGTTCCCTACAAACCCGTCATCATCTGCATGCATATTCAAGTGGAAGTACAATGCTTGTGTTGACAGTGGCATATCTAAGAACATATCCGTGTCCGTAACTTTCTTACTGAACATTCGTCGTTGTGCCATCTATTTCCTCCATTCGCTTGAACGTCATAATTCCAAGACGTTGCAATGTTTCAGGGTCTAGCTTGATACCCTTCACGTGATATTTCTGTGCAAAAACTGGCCACCCAATGTTGTGTGCTTCGTTGTGGTGTGCTCGGCATAATGCAATTAAATGTTTTTCTCGATGATCAACTGTCCTTCGGTCATTACCCATTCCAACCGTGTCAACGTGGTGAACATCTGCTGCCAATCCGCAAATTACACAACTTCTGTTTTTAAGCGATTGATACATGTAAACGTCCAAATCATCTTGATATTCCAGTGCAGGTTTCCGCATTGGAATGTGGTATTTCAACGCAAATTCCAACAGGAAAGAAATAAATGTCCTTGCAGTAGTAATATCAGTGTTTCCTAAACTGAATTCATGTGCATCCATCGTTTCGTAAAACAACCCCTTCATCACATTTTTCATTTCATCTAGCGTATAACCGAAGAAATCAGACATATCTCTCAAAATGGCATATGTTTTACGCCTCTGCACTGGGCTTATTAGGCGTTTGTCTACAACTGTCACATCAACTTCAGGATGCTCATCATCGTTTACCGAGTTTATTAGCCCCAAAGATAACAAGTCATCTACCTTGACAGTGACATACCGCCCGTTTATTTCGGTTATCTTGCCGATAAAATTCATGATTTACCTCTTTTTAGAAAGGCAATTCATCATCTGAAATGCCCACCTCATTAATTGGTTGTCCAAATGGATCTAATGCCGGCGTACCATTAAAAGGTGGTACATCCGGAACGTCATCTTCGCTATTTTGCTGAGTTCCGAGTACCGTCGGTGCTGGATTAGCTGTTGTCATCGCAGCATTAATCATGTCGTCACGGTAAGCTTCGACAATTTTGTCCGAACTGTCCTGGGATACCCATTTCAACATTCCTTCAACTTTGTCCTCAGCAATTTCATCAACCTTGAAATCCAAAACTTTATTAATGCTTCCACTGTTGTTTTTTCGAGTTGTCCCCTTGTTCTCAAGTTTGATAATTGAGCGGCCGGTCAAATCACCATCAATAGCGTCATTAAGTACATACGCATTAACTCCACGGGATACATACCAAACAACTAACGGCTTTTTTTGTGGAACGTCATCCAACGCTGTTGCATATCCAACGTAAATCTCTTCCTGCTTTAATTGCTCGTTTTGGCCCAACACGATTTGTTGCTTAAGCTCCATCATTGTTTCAGCAGTATATGTTTCACCATCAATTGTGATTACATAGGGTTGCCGTTCTTCAGTATCAGTCACGACATAATTTGAGAGTGCCTTTTCATCTGTTCCACGTGTCCACTTCACACGATTCATCATAAAGTGAGGCAAGATGGTAATTGACTTAATATCATTTGCTTCAGAAAAATCAGCGCCAGGTTCCATGATTGAAAACTTTCCCTCGCTGGCATTAAACGCTAGAAACATTCCTGGGAATGGTGGCAACACCGAATTGTTTGTTGAAATTCGTTCATTCTTACGCATACGTTCTGCAAAATCCATATTTTTTCTCCTATCGTTGTACGGCTGACTTATAAGTGACACCACTTGCCTCAAATCCCTTATCGAATTTGTTGTGAATAAACTGTTCTACATATGCAAATTGTTGGTCTGTAATGTCTGAAAGTTGAATGATATACGTTCGCTTTAGCGCTTCCGGTTCTTCAATAATTTCACCGGTCTCTTGATCTACTAACTTGTTTCCAATTTTTGTGGCTTGCTCTGCGCGCTTTGCCTTAGCATCAAAATCAGCTTGTGCACGAGCTCGTTCGGCTGCAAATCGCGCCTTTGCAAGCCTCACATCTTTCTTCATTGATGCCTTGACTTCATCTAGATCCTTATAATCAAGTTGTCCCACATACCCAGCTAATCCGGCAGGATCCATTTGCAATTCAGCTGCATATGCTTCGACAGCTGACGTTTGAAGTTCACGAACTTGAACTGCGTTCTTGATATTTTCAAATTGAGACCGTACAGCTTGCTCCGTCTCTGCCCATTTCGCAGTCTTATTGAGCCATTTATCGTCAAATTGAATTTTTTCAGCAGGCAAGTTGTATTCAGTTGCAATTTTTTCAATCTCAATAAGAATCAACGTTTTTCGGTCTTGCTTCTCTGCTTCGACAACTTCATCAATCTGTGGCTTCAAGGTGCCATCTGAAACGCTCTGAATTTTCTTCTCAATTTCTTTCAAGCGCTTTTCTGTGTCCGGCCAATTACCGGCTACTTTATCGGCAATATTGCGTCGCGTTTCGCCAAGTCCCTTATATGCCTTGTTTAAATCCGTTCGTGCTTGTTTTGCCTGTGCCAAAGTTTCTGCTGACACCGGCGTCTTCTTATACGTTGCCAACATGCCATCAACGTATTGTTCCAATTCATCAACTCCAGGCACTTCAACAATTGCTGGAGTAACCTTCGCTGGATTCACTACCAATTCATTCATAAGTCTGTGTCCTCGTATTCATCAATGTAGTTGTTAAATGCTTCTTCGTTATCTTCTGGGTCATCAGGTGGATCAATTCGTTCATCAAACATGGTCAGCCACCCAATTCAAAACATCAGCAACGCCCGTTTCAAACTCCGAAACAGTTCCGTCATTGTTATCACGTTGTTCCGCCTTGAACGCTCGGTTCATGTGTCGTTGTGCTTCCACTCGCAATTCATTTTTCATTACCTGCCCCCTGTGTTATCCTTGAGGAGTAAAATCATTTTTCCGAATAGATTTACTCCGACGCTTAACGGTTGCACCCGTTAGGCGTTTTTCTTTTCCTTGTCATATCGGCCCTTGTACTTTGTGTTGTACAACGATGCCAGGCTCATTCGTAGCTGTTTAGCAATCGGTGTCGCAATATCTGAAAACGATTGTTCAGGTCGCTTGGAATCCATAGCCCGTTTGAATGTTTTATATCTATCTTCGTAACCGACTGCCGATGTTATATTCGGCTTGTTGAAAGGTGTACCTTCTAATTCAGCTTCGCTGCGTTCCCGTAAAAAACGTCCAAGATACCGTGAATTACTAGCAGTGATGAATGATAGGCCAGACACTTGGCTTGCTTGTGATACTAAATCATCACGTTCATCAGCATTCTTCCCAACCATATAATCCGATAGGAATTTCGCAAATCGACGATACCGCCGTTCATATTCAGGCAATGCCTTATTTGGCCGTTCAACCCCGCTTTTGCGAATTCGTTCCTTCTCTGCTTCAACATCAAACTTCACAGTCTTGGCAAAGTTGTAGTGAATATTGCCAACACCTGTTGGCCCCTTATAGTCCATTCGTAGCCTCCAATACATAATCGATTGCTTGTTGCTTATCATCGAACCAAATTTGTCCGCCTCGCTTGGTCTTGAAGCCGACACGTACACCACCAAACGGCAATGTTTGCACTTCATAGTTGAAGAACCCACGGCCTTCTGAAAAGTTCCGAACCGTTTGATAGTCGCTAATCTTCATAACGCACCAACTTTCCAGCCGGCTTCAGCGCTTCGGCAGCATCGTAACCGTTAGCTAACAATACGAGCGGATAAACAACCATTCGCAAGATACCCTTCAAGAACCACGCCAAACGAGCACGGTTCGCAATTACTAACCACCCAGCAGCTACAAACAGCAACGTAGCTTGCAATGCCTGCCAACCTACCAACTTCAATGCATCAATGATCCACATCTTCCTTTTCCTCCGTTAATTCGTTAATACTCTGTTCGGTCATCGGCCTAACGTGGACTTCGTGTTGTTCCATAAAATCAAACAACCACGCCATGAATACAACCAGACCTACAATTGCGAAAATTGCGTAACCTACTGCGTAATCAGTCATCGATACTCTCCACGACCAAATCGACGTAATAAATCAACCGAAAATTGTCCTGGCTTTTGCTCAATCGCCATATCTTTAAATCGTTGTGAATACCGAATTACTTCGTTAAATCGACTTTCACTGTAATTCAGCATTGCTGCCGCTTCCTTGACACCGACCCACAACCATAATTCAGCAGGCAACGTTTGCCTTACACTTGCCTTTGTCTTCAAACCTTTGACTTCATTTGTCATATTTATTACTTCCAATCAATCTTCTTCAATTCGTTTAAATCCAAATCCAACGCAATGGCCACCTTAACCATGGATGGTAAAGTTAACCTACTCCGTTTTCCATTCGTTACGTCATATAACGCTGCGATAGATACACCCGTTACATTCGCTAACCAATAACGGGTCTTATTTCCCTTTAAACGCAGGCCATCATTGATTAAATCTGCTAGTGACATGTTACTAACTCTCCCATACCTACACCTCCAATAAAGCCTTAGTTTCACCAAGAAACTTGTTAATGAAGTATTGCTGTCCCTTACCAGTGACCTTTGGCGTCTTAGTAGTCACGTTCACACCATTAGAATTGATATGGTTGTGTTCCTTAATCTCAAACAAACCAAGCTCCATGCTCTTCTGTGTTGGCATGTTCCGGTCTGAACCTTGTCGCTTAACCAGATAGCCATTTTCACGGAGATAACCGAACAAACGGTTCTGTCCCATATCTACGCCGTTTTGCTTAAGCAGCTTTGCCAACTCACCAATCAGAATTGAGGACTGACTAGCTGATACTGCGTCAGCAAACAAAGCCTTGGGCGTCATCTCTGCGATGATCTTGTCCTTGTGGTCTAACATCAGTTGAGCTGACTTCAAACCCATTGCCATTTGGATACGTGGGTCTGCCATCAACGCCTTGTGTTCTTTTTCAACTGCAATGAAGTAGTCTCGAATTTCTTGGCTCTTAGTCGTCTTAGACATCATCGCTACGTTCTTAGCCATATCAGTTGTTAAGTTGAAATCGTTTAGATACTGCACACTTCCGTTTCCACCTTTAACGGGTGTACCTCCAGGTACGCCCGTCCAATCAGTACCTTCAACATACATATCTTGGTATTGACTGAACCAAGTACTGAATCGCTTTACAACTCCTAGCACCTTATACAATTCACGAGCGCTAACCCGTTGCTCACCTTCTTGATTCGTTTGAACCTTAATCAGTGCGTTTGTCATGTTTATTTCTCCTTTATATTTATGCCAGCCAGTTGTCACCGTGGTATCCGGTGTATTCAAACAATTTACGTAGCTTTTCCTTAGCTGCCTTGCTATCTTCACGACCATTAACCAAACGAGATACATATTGTTCCGATGTTCCGATTACCTCCGCAAGTTCTTTCCGAGATACTTCGTTTTCATCTAAATGAAATTGAAAATCACCATACGCTCGCTTTAAAGTACGACGCGCTTCCTTAACACTCATATGTGTTTCCTCCTTGTTTATGAAGTTAAATTAGAGTTATCTTGACTTTAAGTATCCAAATGGATACAATAGAGGCATAGAAAAATAAGCATTGCAAAAGCTTGTATATCAACATTAGCTCGTTCACAAGCAATTGATATTTAAGTTATTTTTGCTTGCTGTTTAACTCGATGAATTAACTATAATCTATTTGGATACTTTTGTAAACGATAAAAAATCCAGTTGGATACTTTTTATTCATCATATTATGGAGAAACCCTTGATATGACAACATTTGAACGTATAAAAGAAATTTCAAAACAACGCGGATTAAATTTAAAAAAGACAGCTACTGAAGCTGGATTATCCGAAAATGCAATTTATAAGTGGAAAACCCAAACTCCACAATCCAATGCGTTGCAAGCCGTGGCCGACGTCCTCGGCGTATCAGTAGACTACCTATTAGGTAACACTGATGAGATGCACAGTAATAAGAAAGACGCTCCATATGATTTAAAAGAGTTTATCGACTCTACTCCTGTCCTTAAGTATGACGGTAAAGATATACCAGAGGCAGAAATGCGCATAATTCGCCGAATTTTGGAGGACATGGATGACTGACCTCATAAACTATCTATTATTTATTGCTATTAGAAATGATATTAAGGTAGTTTTTAGCGAAGATTTGGACACCTATACTCCCGATTTAAGCGTTCCATCTCAACGTAAGGTTATTATCAATAGAAATAGTAATAATAACGTGTCAGTGGCATTTAGATTAGCGCATGAATTATCACACATTTTATTTGGTAGTGTTGAACAAAATCGTGTTTATGCTTTTTCTATCGGGGCAACTAAATCATCCGAGCGCATTGCACACGAACAAGCGATGCATATGATCGCTAAGTATGTATTCCAAGACACGCCTGTTGAATATCGTAATTACATTAATTTTATGGAATCCTTGGGACTGCCTTCTTACTTTGAAGATATGGCCCGCGAAGCGGTTATGCAAGCATGAAAGCGAGGCATTCGTTTGGTACGTACAATTTTAATCATCGTCAACACATTATTATTGCTAGTCTCTCTATCTCTATATGCTTACTTTAAAACGAAAGGATCTTATTTTAAATATGTAGCTGCTGCATGGATAATTGGTTTCGCAATAGCTAATTTTATCTATCTTTGCTTCTTTAAAAATTGGACGTACTAACAACGTTATTTAGAAAGGAATTATTAATATGAGATTGTGGCACGAATCTTTAATCCCCAAACTCCCTCGTCAGCAATTGCTAGGGCAACACAGAGAGTGTTGTGCACTTCGCGGCGGCGGTTGGGGCAAGAAACATGCAACTGTGAATTACGTCTTTGATCACTCACCATATAAATTATTTCAATATCACCAACTAGTAATGACTGAGATGCTAAGTCGCGGATATACACCTAACGAATTATGGTTAGACCCCTTGTACCGTGGATCTAAGGAAGCTGCTTATACTTCACTATCAAGTGAAGTTCTGACTTCTCCAATTTACCCAGAGCATGACAATATCTATTTAATTGAATGTATTGAAAATTTGAGAGAAAAAGGCATTAATATAGACTAAAAAGCCACCCGTTAAGGTGGCATGAAAGGAATTTCAAAAATGGCGTACGAAACAAGAATCATTAAAATACTTGATAAATATAAGGTGCTCATTCTCGGAGGATGGGATGACGGAATAAATAAAGGTGATTGGTTCAATATAATTGAACGCGGAGAAAATGTTATTGATCCAGAAACGAGTGAAAGTTTAGGAACTTTAGACTTTGTAAAAATTAGATTAGAAGTTGTAAATGTGTATGAGAAATTCTCGGTACTATCAAATATGGTAACCCAAACCATTCCTTCAGCAACACAAAACCCCATGTTGTCGATTATGAACTCAGTTGGTCAAGAACAGAAGGTAACAAGTGCTCAACAACTACCAGTTAATCAATCTGAAATAACTCCAACACCAGCAATAGATCCCGATAAACAAATTCATGTGGGAGATATCGCGACAAAGGTTAGCGTTTGACAAATTATAGAATAAATATTATTATTTACTTAGTAAAACGGTTCCGGTATGCCCTGAGGGCGGAACTAGCGATAGAGGCTTGCTAAGTAATTAGTGAGCCTCTTTCTCTGTGTTATTGGAGGAAAATATGATTGCACATCCTTACACCTCTGTGACAGACTTAGTTGCACTAGCTGCATCTAAACATAATGTATCTTCGTCAAATCAAGGCTCATCAGAATATTTTTTAAACACATTTTCATACTATACACTCATAAACGGATATCAAAAGGCTTTAGAAAATCCTACCGGATCAGAATATTTTAGCGATGGCTTTACTATTGAAAATTTAAGTCTGTTTCAACTAAACGAAAGCCTATTAGCATCAAACATTTTATGGTTAATACTATCGGTTGAAAAAAAGTTTAAAACTCTACTTCAAAATGAGATAGCTAAAAGGTTTGGTATACAACATACCGAATACCTTAGTTCGAAGCTTTACAATGATCACGGTAAATTACGTAAAAGCGGAGTTCTAAAAAAATTACGTGCGGTAGCAACTGGATACTATGATTTAAAAGCAAATTCTAAATTTAAAAATGATCACCCATCAAAATCTATAATTAAGTATCGTGAAGAAGGAAATGTTCCACCTTGGATTTTGGTAAATGAATTGATGCTAGGTGAATCAATTAAGTGGTTCGATATTATGGATAGCACTTCCAGAAGAAACATTGTATCAAACTTCAATATTAATATTTCTGATCCTGAAAAGAGTATTGAATTTTTCAGTATGGCACTTGATTTAATGAGGCAGTTTCGAAACGGACTTGCTCACGGCGATGTAATAAATAAAATATCGTCTTCGACTGAACTCAGTTGGATACACATTAATGAATTGTTTAGTGAATCAGTAATTTCAAAAAGTGAATTTACTATTCAAGGAATAGGTAAATCGGATTTATTTGGTCTCTTCATGGTTCTATCAGTGTTGGCACCAGAAATGCATCAAGTATATTTCCGAAACGATTTTAATTCAAGAATAGACTCGTTCAACCAGCTGTTTGCTTCTAACTCTTCAATTACGCGAAGATTATTAAATATGCCAGATGATTTTGAACGAAGAATAGACAAAATGCTTAGAGTACCAGGCGTATAGTAAAAAACGCACGCCCTGCCCAACGCAGAATGCATAAAAAAGCCACCTGTTAAGGTGGCAAAATACTGATGAATTATTTGAATACATCAAAAATACTAAAAGTGGTCTTTCTATAGACTTTGTTGTAAGCCGCTTTCTTAGGATCTGTTAACCAGCCCATGCCCTTCTGACCATACCCTGGAATAATTTCCTTCTTAACTGCTCGTTTAGCCTTACCAGTTGTCCTAGCTTTAATAGAACGCATGGGACTTGGCTTCCGCATACCAAAGTTCATACTTCAAATACCTCTATCAGACAGAATACCGTTAACAATATTCTGTTATAACAAAAAACGCGCACATCCTGCGACCAAACAAGGAAATGTGCGCGTTATCTAAAACAGAACAGAACATTTCTGCCCTATTTCTATATTCTATTGTACCAGACCTGGGTATGTCTTTAAACTACCCAAAAATTCTAAACAAAGGTTAGGTTTAAATTAACATGTCGGTATCAAAGTTAGGTAAAAAGTATCGCGTTGTCGTCAGCAAGACTATTGAAGGTAAGCGACGACGCTGGACAAAGAGCGATTTTACAACTAAAGCTGCTGCCAAAGCCTGGGAGACGGACTTACTGGCAAAGTTGAATTCTGGTGTTGAGATTGATAAAATCCGTGTTCTATTCACTGAATTCTACGACGAGTGGCTCGAACATCACCTAGTGTCCGGGATCAAACAACAGACACGTTTAAATCATCTTGCAACACAAAAAATCGTGCACGAATACTTTAAGAACGTAAAACTGGAAAATTTAACTCGGCGACGTTATCAAAAGTTTCTTGATGAATATGCTGTTAATCATCATTCGAGCACCGTTCGCCAAGTTTCAATGCGAGTTGCAATGCCGATTAAAGAAGCCTTTAGTGACGGTATCCTGTCACTAGACCCCACACATGGTGCTAAATTCAAAGGGGCTGAAAGCAAAGCTGGAGAACTAAAATTCCTCGAAGAATCCGACTTAGACAAGTTGTTGGAGTACATTCAAAACGAACCAATAACTGCTCCACACTTTGCAATATATACTGCAGCACTCTCTGGCATGCGCGCTGGCGAAATTTTGGCGCTCACGTTGAAAGATATTAATGTGGCAGATAAAACAATCTCTGTGACGAAAACAAAGACGAATCGGCCACCTTACGAGTACACTACACCAAAGACAAGAAAGTCTACACGTGTTATCGCAATGCCCGATCGCTACTTTATACAATTTGAACGTTTTCGAAAAGCATATCCAAAATTGGAAGAACATATATTTGGTGAAAAAACGACTCAGTCCGTTCCATCCCACTATCTTCGTAAGATGATTAAAGAACTTGGCATTAAGCCAATCACGCTACACGGACTACGTCACACTCACGCCAGCTTTTTAATTAGTAAAGGAATTGACGTTGCGTACGTTAGTGAGCGTCTTGGACATAGCTCAGTAACAATTACACAGAACACTTATTTTCATTTGCTATCTACCAAAAGAAACTCTGAGTCTGACAAGACGTTGGCCCTATTTGATGACTAACTTTGTGTGCCCATTTTGTGCCCGAGTGTGCCCAAAAATAAATTTTAGCTGGTTTTTATCGTGGATAATCGGTTATTCAAAACCAAAAGAAAACGCCGGTATATAGGCGTTTAAACCTATATACCGGCGTTTCTGATGAATTGCCCTTAGGCAAGTCCATACTTCTTGTTGAACTTGTCGACCGCACCATCGGCAGTAGTAAACTTTTGCTTACCAGTGTAGAATGGGTGTGAATCTGACGTAACTTCAACACGGATCATTGGGTACTCAGCACCTTCGAAC